>Ga0118677_10000722_pt1 | contig 71534 bp, 61 predicted proteins | sample AliMusrvi5mmetaG_FD_86154 | JGI IMG/M metagenome (GOLD analysis project Ga0118677, IMG submission 86154) | reverse complement strand
CGAGTTGCCCCGCTGGCTCCACGAATACAATCATTTTAGGAATCACAAGTCGTTACAAAGGAAAACGCCCATGAGTCGTATCGGCGAGAGAGTGAACAACGTCTTGCAACTCCACAGCTAGGCTGCCCGGCCAGCCTCTGCCCGCGCCCGTCCACCCCTCCAATATAGCCTCCTTGACATCCCGGCCCGGCCACAGGCACAAGCCAGGGGTGCGGGCATGCCTGCACGGGAGCGCCAAAATGACCGACGAACACGCACAGCCGGGCGGTCTCAGCCGCTTGCTGGCCCGACTCCTGGCGCGGCTGCGCCGGGCCGAGCCGAAGCGGCCCAGGTGGTGGCATTTTGCGCCGCATGCGCTGTTGGCGGTGGCTCTGGCGGCGCTCCAATTCTTTTACACCTCCTTGCGCAATTCTGGGCAACTGCGACATTTGGATTTGACCGTTTGGACCCTTCTTGTCGTGTTGCCGCTTCTGCTCATTCCCGTATCGCTGCTGCACGCGCTGTGGCGTTGTTTCCGTTCCCGCTCTTTGCGCGGGGCTGTCTGGCTGTTGCGCCCCGCATTGCTTTGCCTGGCCTTGTTTGCCCTTGTCTCCCCACTGCACCAGTGGGGCAAGAGATGGGACTTCGAGCGACATCTCTCTGAGCGTAATGAAGCCGTCCGACTCATCCTAAGCACTCACCATGAGCCCCTGCCGGAAGGCAAAGCGTTGGTCGTCGAGCTGCCGGAGGGCTTCCGGCACTTGTCTCACGGGGGCAAGGTTGTCCTTGAGGGCGCGTACGAAGCAACCGTCATTTCCTTTGGCCTCATTGACGGCAACTACGAATACTACACCGGCGAATCCAAATGGCGCACCCCAGCCTATGGCTGGTACGACGGGCACTGGTGCTTGAGCCCAAGGTAGGCGGGTCACCGCCCATGAAGCGACCTCGACGAAAAGGCGAAACGTGATGGGAGAAGCCAAGCAGCCAAACATCTATCGGCACCTGATGGCCTGGAGCGGCGACGGCTTCGTCCGGCCCAGGCTGCGCCAATTCCTGCCGCATCTGCTGGTGTTTCCGGCTGTGGCGCTGGGAGAATTCTTCCTCGACTCCGTGGTCAACACAACGCATAGCATCGGCCTCTATGAGCTGTATTCGTTGACGGTGGTCTGTCTGTTTGTATTGGGCCTACCCGGCTCCTTGCTGCACGCGATCTGGAAGTGGTTCTGGTCGGGTACTTGGCGCGGGGCCATTTGGCTGCTGCGCCCGGCTCTGTTGGCCTTGGCTCTGCTCATGCTCTGTACCGTCCCCTTTCGAAGCTGGGGCCAAACCAGGGATTTCGAACGCAACCTCGCAGAACGCAACCACATTGTGCAGCAGGTGCTGGAAGCCAACCCCGGCCCAATGGGCGAACGCGAATGCAAGATCATCGTCCTTCCTGAAGACTCCCGGCGTCTTTCCTGGCACGGCACGGTGGCGCTCAATGGTGAGCGCGGCGGCAAGTCCGTGGACTTTCAGACCCATAACGGCAGATACGAGTACCACACGGACCTGTCGCTATGGCTGCCTGAAAGATACAAACGCTATGATGATCACTGGTGTATTTTCATCTGGTGACGCCACCCAGCTCTTTGATTGTTTTCCAACGCCAATAGGCTGCGATGCCGCGCCGGATCATTGCCGCGTCACGTGGGTCGTCTCCATAAGGGTAGACCAGCAGATTCGTATACTTGTCCGGCTCATTCCAGTGGTCAAGATACTGTTTGGCCCCGGCAGCGCGCTGTATTTCGTCTTCCGTGAGACCAAGTGCCGCGCCGGTGGCCCCGTAGTTGAAGTTGCCGAAGTTTTCAAGACTTCCATCCTTCTTGTATCCCTCAATGTTCTTGTAGTCCCAGGCACCATGTGAATCGACCTGATTATAGAACCAAATCAGATTTCCTTTGTGCTCTTCGGCTTCGCGGATGTTGTCATCCACGTTAACGCCTGGCGGAGGTATGGGGTTGTTTTCCGGCAGCTTTGCGCGGGGGGGGCGTCTTGTCCGCCCCGACAATATAGCCTTCTTGACTGCCTGCCCCGGCTCCGGGCATGATCTTCTGCGTAGTGCATGCAAGGGAGGGCGAAAAGTGACGGAAAAACCAGCACTTTTTCTGTTGATCAGCGCCTTAATGGAGCTGTTCAGGAACGATGCGAAACAGCCAAAACTTACGCGATTTAGGGCGCACGCTATTTTTGTGGCACTCGTCGCACTATATTCTTTCTTTTGGGTCAGACTGCTCAATGCTGGACTGCACCCATCTCCAGGCATTGAAATCTTCCCTGCCGCCATACTGATATTCTCGGCATCCCACTCTCGTTGCTGCACGCGCTTTGGCTCTGGCTCTGGTCCTGTTCCTGGCGCGGAGCGATCTGGTTGGTTCGCCCGGCACTACTTTGCCTTTCTTTGCTCGCCGTGGGCGCCATGGAACACTATGGCATGATCTGGGACTTTGAGCGTAACCTCGCCGAACGCGAACAGGCCGTCCAGTATGTGCTCACACACGCGGAACTCCCCACCGAGGGGGGGACGCTGCAGGTGCAGCTCCCTGAAAATTTGCAGCATACGTCTCCCCACGGGACTTTGTTTCTCTACAACAATGATGGAGTCACAAGGGTGAGCTTCCTCAATACTGGAAGTTTTTACAGCTACTTTCCGAGAGGCAAAGGGCATACGCGAGAATATGGCTACTGGTATGATGAGCACTGGCTCCTGGAGTCGCGCACAATACGTTTGTGATTATACCAATTAAATTCCGACATGTTGCGTGGCTTTATTCTCGGTGGTCCACGCCGCGCCCCAGCCTTGATTCTTCCCGCCGCATTCCCTATCCTCCGCCGACGCCTCCGCCCACGCCAAAGCCGACCCCGACACCCACGCACAAGGAGCCCCACCATGCCCGAGATCACCCTGGCCGGACGAAAAATCGGACCCGCGCACGCCCCGCTGGTCATCGCGGAGATCGGCATCAACCACGAGGGCGACTTCGCCAAGGCCGAGCGCATGGTCCGCGACGCAGCAGCCGTGGGCTGCGAGTGCGTGAAGTTCCAGTGCCACGTGGTGGAGGACGAGATGAGCCCGCAGGCCAGAAACGTCATCCCCGGCAACGCCGACGTGTCCATCTACGAGATCATGGAGCGCTGCCAGCTTTCCGAGGCCGACGAGCGCCGCTTGCAAGCCCTGGTGGAGGGCCTGGGCATGATCTACCTGTCCACGCCGTTTTCCCGCGCCGCAGCGGACCGCCTGGAGGGGATGGACGTGCCCGGCTACAAGATCGGCTCTGGGGAGTGCAACAACTATCCGCTGGTGGACCACATCGCGAGCTTCGGCAAGCCGGTGATTCTCTCCACCGGCATGAACAGCATGCAAAACGTGGCCAAAAGCGTGGAGATTCTGCGCGCGCGCAAGGTGCCCTTCGGGCTCATGCACACCACGAGCATGTACCCCACCCCGCCGGAAAAGGTGCGCCTGGGGGCCATGGTCGAGCTCATGCAGGCCTTCCCCGACGCCGTTGTCGGCCTGTCCGACCACACGCTGACCATCTACCCCTGCCTGGGCGCGGCGGCGCTGGGCGCCAGCATGCTGGAGCGGCACTACACCTCGGACAAGTCCTGGCCCGGCCCGGATGTGTCCCTGTCCATGGACCCGCAGGAGATGAAGAGCCTCATCGAGGGCTCCCGGCTCATCCACCTGGCGCTGGGCGGCACAAAAGCCATCCTGCCGGAGGAGCAGGTGACCATCGACTTCGCCTACGCCTCCTGCGTCACCATCGCGCCCGTCAAGAAGGGCCAGGCCTTTGCCAAGGCCAACCTGTGGGTCAAACGGCCGGGCACGGGCAAAATTTTGGCCGAGCACTACACGGGACTGCTGGGCAAAGCCGCGGCCTGCGACATCGCGCCGGACACCCAGCTGACCTGGGACATGGTGGTGAAATAGGCGCTCCTTGCAGGCCGCTATGGCCCGGGCCTACTTGTAGGCCGCGATGGCTGTCGACGCGATGAGGCTGCCCGCAGGGCAGAAGTCGAAGAGCACCTCCACCCGCGCAAACCCGGCGATTCGCAGCATGTCCATGAGGGCGCGGGTGTTGGCCGTCCATTTGCCGAAGCCCTTGTCCGAGAGCATCAGGATCGACGCGGGCTGGGCCGGGCGGGCTGGGTCGGCGGAATCGGCGGCCGCAAAGGGGTCAAACGGCGCGCAGCGCACGGTGCGGCCCGTGACGATGAGCAGCTCCCTGGTCATGGCGTGCAGCTTGCGCAGGCAGAAGAACGGGTCGCGCAGGTGGTAGTACAGGCCCAGGCACAGGGTCAGGTCAAAGGGGCCCAGGGCCTCGGCGTCCAGATCCTCCAGCCAGGAAGTCACGTACTTGACCTTCGAGTTGTAGCGCCGGTGGGCGAAGTCGTAGCGCTTGAACTCGTCGCGGTCCAGCCAGCCCGGCCCCTCCACGCTCACCACCTCGGCCGCGCCACGGGCCTCGCACTCAAAGCTGTAAAACCCGTCCGAGGCGGCCAGGTCGAGCACGCGCTTGCCTGTCAGGTCCTTTGGCAGCTTGATCTGGTCCAGGAACTGGCAGGTCAAGACGCCCTTGACCGAGCGGGCGAACTGCCCCGGCCCCAGGGGCAGGGCGTGGAAAAAGCCGCCCAGCCCCGCCTGCGGCCACTGCGCGGTTCCGGGCTCCAGGGGCGGCAGCTCCGCGGCCCGGGCCGCCAGGGCCGAAAGCCGCGCCGCATCCTGCCAGTATTCGCGGATGGTGTCGGCCAGGACAAAGGCCGCACCCGGCCCGAGCTGTTCGGCAAGCCCGGCGCGCATGGCCTGGAAGTGCTCGGAGGAGGTGACGACCACGAGGTCCACGCCCAGGGCCGGGAGCTCCTCCGGCGCATGGACCTTGAAGCCCTGCTGGCTCAGGCCCTGCTTGGCGGGGTCGCGGTCGGCCAGGCCGACGATTTTGCCGAGCAGCGGGCTTGCGCTTGCGCGCAGGAAGCCAAGGAAGTAGTCCGCGCCGCTGGCTGCGGGGTAGACCAGGACCCTGCGCGCGCCCAGCAGGCTCTCGATGCCCACGAACTCAACGAACTCGATGTGCCGACCCCTGTTCTGTCCCGTGTCCTGTTTCGTGTCCTGTCCCATGCCCCGTCCTCATGTTTCACCGGCTGGCCTGGCCGCGTGGACCAACCTGATCGTAACGCCTGGCCGCGCATGATAGGCGAGGGGCCTGGCAATGACAATGGCCAGGCGGGGCTGATGCCCGCAAGACAGCCGCCCCGAGCCCTGCAAATTCTGTTTGCAGGCCGCGCAGCCTTGCAGATAGAGTGGGGGCGACGTGAAGGAGCATTCATGCGCTTGACCACCTGCCTGCTATGTCTGTGCCTCGCCCTGCCGGTGTGCTCGCCAGGGGCCGAAACGCTGGTGCTCAACACCTCCCACGACCCGCCGCGCTCCCGGCCAGACGGCGGCGGCTACGAGGACCGCATCGTCGCCGAGGCCTTCCGGCGCATCGGCCTGGGCACACGCCTGGTCCACCTGCCCTCGGAGCGGGCCTTGCAGAACGTCAACCAGGGCATCGACGACGGCAACTTCTCCCGCGTCGCCGGGCTCGCGGCCCAGTACCAGAATCTGGTCATGGTGCCCGAACCCGTTGACGAGTTCCTGTTCACCGCGTTCACCAGGGATACGTCCATCCATGTGCAGCGCTGGGAGGACCTCAAGCCCTTCAACGTGGGCCTCATCACCGGTTGGAAGATCGTGGAGGCCAACACCAGGGACGCGCGCTCCGTAACCACGGTCAAGGACGAGGAGGCCTTGTTCGCCCTGCTGGACCGTGGCCGCGCCGACGTCGTTGTGGCGGACCTGTATTTCGGGCAGGAGCTGCTCCGCAGCAAGAGCTACCAGGGCGTGCGCGCCTTAAGCCCGCCCCTGGAACGCCGCAACATGTATCTCTACCTGAACAAGCGCCACGCCGACCTGGCCCCCAGGCTGGCCGCAGCCCTGCGCGAGATGAAGCGCGACGGAACCATGGAGCGCCTGACCAAGGCCGGACCGGCTCTGGACCGGCGAAAAGAAGAACGGAAGGAAGGGCGCGCCTCCACGGCGGCGGAGTGACCCAGGCCAAAGGCGCAGGCGACGGCAAATACTGTTTGCGCGCCCTGCTCCCTTGCGGCTATAGTCGAAGCAACCTGGAGAACCATCCATGCGCGTGGCGCCGTTCCTGCTGAGTCTGTGCCTCACCCTGCCGGTATGCGCGCACGGAGCCGAGACCTTGGTGCTCAGCACCTCCTCCCGAGCGCCGCGCTCCCTGGAGAACAGCGCGGGCACCCAGGACCGCATCGTCCTGGAGGCCTTCCGCCGCATAGGCGAGCAGGTCCAGATAGTCCACCAGCCACCGGAGCGGGCTCTGGTCAACGTAAGCGAGGGCCTCCTCGACGGCGACTGCTGGCGCGTCAGCGGACTTGCGGCGCTGTACCCGAACCTGGTCCAGGTCCCCCAGCCCGTGGACCAGGTCCAGATCAAGGTCTTCACCAGGAACCCGGCCATGCGCATCTCCTCCTGGGCCGACCTCAAGCCGTACAACGTGGCTTTCATCAACGGCTGGAAGATCCTGGAGGCCACGGTTCAGGGCACGCGCTCCCTGACCAAGGCCAGGGACATCGACGCACTGTTCGCCCTGCTGGACAAGGACCGCGTCGACGCCGCGCTGGTGGACCCGGTCATGGGCCAGGAAGCCCTGCGGCGCAGGCACATCCAGGGCATCCGCATCCTGGAGCCACCCCTGACCCAGCAGGACATGTACATCTACCTGAACAAGCGCCACGCGGCCCTTGTGCCCAAGCTGGCCCAGGCCCTGCGCGAGATGAAGCGCGACGGCGCCATGGAGCGCCTGACCAAGGCCGGGCTGACGACCGGGCTGACGGAGGAAGGCAGATGAACGGCGCGCTTCTGCGGGTGCAAAAGCCCCTAACCATACGCCTGCTCAAGCGCGTGCTGCTCTTCAGCGGCGTGCTCATCGTGCTCCTGGCCGGGGCGCGCACCTGGTGGGAGTATCAGGCCACCCTGGACTCCGTGCAGGAGGAGTTCGAGGTCATTGAAAGCGCCAAGGCCCAAAGCGTGGCCGCCTCGCTCTGAGATTTCGACCGCGAGCAGCTGACCCTGCACACCGAGGGCATCCGCCACTTCCGGCACATCTCTTACGCCGCCGTGCGCGACCGTTCCGGCGTCGTGGCCTGGTCCGGGGTGCGCAGGTCAACCGGCGTGCTGGACCGGGAGTTCCCGCTGTTCATCGTCTACAACGGCCAGCGCCAGGAACTGGGCGTGCTGGAGGTCCAGGCCGACCTGGCCGCCCTGCGGCGGTTCGCGTGGAGCACGGCCCTGCGCATCCTGGCCCTGAACGCCGCCCTGGTGCTTCTGGTGGCGGGGCTGGTGTTCTGGCTCACCAGCAGCATGATCTCGCGGCATCTGGCGGCCATCGCCGCGCACCTGAGCGCCTACAGCCTGGGCGGCGACAACAAGCCCCTGGCCCTGGACAAGAAATCCGCCGGCGACGAGCTGGACGTGCTGGCCAGCGCCCTGAACACCATGCAGGACGGGCTCTCCGCCTCCTACGGCCAGGTGCTTGCGGCCCAGGCCGAGGTGCGCAGCATGGCCCGCTTCTACCAGGAGGACCCAAGCCCGGTGCTGCGCGTCGGATCCAGCGGGCAGCTGCTCATGGCCAATCCGGCCAGCGCGGAGCTTTTGGCCCACCTTGGCGTGCAGCTGGGGCAAAAGCTGCCACAGGACTACTCCGCCGTGGTCTCCCGCTCGCTGGCGAGCGGGGAGGTGCAGCAGTTCGAGATCGGCCTGAGCGCCCAGGCCTTCGCCTTCATTGTCCGGCCGCTGCCCACGGAGGGGTTCGTCAACATCTACGGGCTGGACATCTCCAAGCGCAAGGCTGCGGAAATCGCCCTGCGCAAGAGCGAGAAGACCTTCAGGGCCATGGTCGAGACCATCCCGCTGGCCATCTATCTGTCCACCGGGGCTGACCAGGTCTCCCACTACGCGAACCTGGCCTTCACAAGGCTGTTCGGCTACACTCTGGACGAGGTCCCGACCGTTGCGCACTGGTGGCCGCTGGCCTATCCCGACCCGGAATACCGCCGCCAGGTCATGGAGGAATGGACCCGCAGGGTGAGGCTCACCATCGAGACCCAGGCGCCCCTCGACCCCCTAGAGGTGGTCTGCACCTGCAAAGACGGTTCGGAAAAAGTCATTTCCTGGGGCTACATAACCCTTGACGGCACGAACTACGCCTATGGCCTGGACCTGACCCAGCGCAAGCGCGCCGAGGAGGCGCTGAAACGCCAGGTCCTGGCCCTGACCCAGCCGTTGGAGAACCAGGCGGACATCCGCTTTGCCGATCTCTTCAACCTGGAGGACATCCAGCGCATCCAGGACACCTTTGCCGAGTCCATGAACGTGGCCTCCATCATCACCAGCCCGGACGGCACGCCCCTGACCCGTCCGAGCAACTTCTGCCGGCTCTGCCGCGACGTGATCCGCAAGACCGAGAAGGGCCTGGCCAACTGCTGCGCCTCCGACGCGTTGCTTGGCCGCTACAACCCGGACGGCCCGAGCATCCGGCCCTGCCTGAGCGGGGGGCTGTGGGACGCGGGGGCCAGCATCACCGTGGGCGGCCAGCACATCGCCAACTGGCTCATCGGCCAGGTGCGCAACGAGGCCCAGGACGAGGCCGCCCTGCTGCGCTATGCCGAAGACATCGGCGCGGACAAGGACGCCTTCCGGGCCGCCCTGGCCGAGGTCCCGGTCATGCCCCTGGAACAGTTCGAGCGGGTGGCCAAGGCGCTGTACCTCCTGTCCTCCGAGGTCTCGCTGCGGGCCTACCAGAACGCGCAGCAGGCCCGCTTCATCCACGAGCGCCAAAAGGCCGAGGACGAGGTGCGGCGCAACAACGTCCGGCTGCAGTGCCTGGTGCGCGTGCTGCAGCACAGCTCCGCAGCCGTGGCGGAATTCCTCGACTTCAGCCTGACCGAGGCCCTGACCCTGACCGAAAGCCGCTACGGCTACCTCTACCACTACGACGAAGAGCGCCGGGAATTCACGCTCAACTCCTGGTCCGGCGAGGTCATGCGCGAGTGCGCGGTCAAGGAGCCGACCACGGTGTATGCCCTGGACCATACAGGCCTCTGGGGCGAGGCCGTGCGCCAGAGAAGGCCCATCATCGTCAACGACTTCCAGGCCGCCAACCCGCTCAAGCGCGGCTACCCCGAAGGCCACGTGGAGCTGGCCAACTTCATGACCGTGCCCGTGTTCCAGGGCGGACGCATCGTGGCCGTGGCCGGGGTGGGCAACAAGGACGACGGCTATCACGACGCGGACGTGGTCCAGCTGTCCCTGCTCATGGACGCCTGCTGGCAGGTTGTGGGCCGCCTGAACGCCGAGGACAACGTGCGGCGCGAGCGCCTCTTCGCCGACGCCCTGTTGGACAGCGTTCCCGGCCTGGTCTACCTCTACGACGACCAGGGCCTGCTGGTGCGCTGGAACAAGTCGCACGAGGAGATCACGGGCTACTCCCCGGAGGAGCTCTCGCACATGCGCCTGCTCGACTGGTACCGGGACGACCCCCTCACCATCGAGCGGATCTCCAAGGCCATCGAGCGGATCCACCAGGACGGCGCTGGCGCCGAGGAAGCCCTGCTGCAAACCAAGGACGGCCGCCGCATCCCCTTCTATTTTTCCGCCGTGTCTATGGAGATCGAGGGCCGCAACTACTTCACGGGCATCGGCATCGACATAACCGAGCGCAAGCGGGCCGAGGAAGAGGTGCGCCGCTCCCTGCACGAGAAGGAGATCCTGCTCAAGGAGATCCACCACCGGGTGAAGAACAACCTGCAGATCATCTCCAGCCTGCTCTTTCTCCAGGCCGAGTACATCATTGAGCCCCTGGACCGGGCCATGTTCGACGAGAGTCAGAAGCGCATCTCGGCCATGGCCCTGGTGCACGAGGAGCTGTACGGCTCCGCCGACCTGTCCAGCGTGGGCATGGGCGACTATGTGTCCCGGCTGGTGGACCGCGTGGCCGCCAGCGCGGACGTGCCCGTGCGCGTGGAGTTCGATGTGGAGGACATGCGGCTGCCGGTCACCCAGTCCATCCCCTGCGGGCTGATCTTGAACGAGATGGTGATGAACGCCGTGAAGCACGCCTTCCGCAACGGGGGCGAAGGCCGCCTGCGCGTGTCCCTGGCCCGCAGGGACGGGCAGGTGGAGTTGTTCGTGGAGGACAACGGGCCGGGCCTGCCCCAGAGCTTCGACCTGGAGAATCCGGCCACCCTGGGCCTGACCCTGATCACCAGCCTGGCCCGGCAGCTGGCCGGAACCATCACGGCGCAAAACCTGGAGGGGGGGGCGCGCTTCACCCTGCTCTTTCCTGCGGACGAACGGGGATAAGCGGGGATGAGCGAGGCTTTGACCTTTCTCGTAGTGGAGGATGAACGCATCATCTCCCTGGCCATGGGCATGCACATCCGCAACCTGGGGCACAGGGTGGGGGCCAGCGTGTCCACCGGCGAGGACGCCCTGGCGGCGCTGGCCAGCGTGCAGCCGGATCTGGTGCTCATGGACATCCAGCTGGAGGGCGAACTGGACGGCATTGAGACGGCCCGGCGGATGATGGAGCAGGGCGGCCCGCCCGTGGCCTACGCCACGGCCTACAACGACGCCGAGACCCGCGCCAGGGCGAGGGCGACCAGGCCCCTGGCCTTTTTAGTCAAGCCCGTGGGCCCAAGCGAGATCAAGGCCCTGGTGGAGCGCCTGCAGTCCCGCGCCTAAGCCCGCGCCCAGGACTGCGGCCAAGCGTCCAGGCCGGAGCCCAGGCGGCCCGACGCAGCGGGACTACGCAAAAACGGGCCCCACGGTTGCGCGCCTGGCCTTGATCACGTAATCATGTGCATACGGTTTCACGCCGGGTATGCACATCCGCAGGCAAAAGGGGAGGGAGGAATGAAGCTGCCGTTCGGCAAGCCCGGCCTTTCCCGATTCATCTTCGTGGCCCTGGTGCTGGTCTTCAACTGGCCGCTGCTCTCCATCCCCACGGGAAAATTTCTGTTCTTTTGGCTCTTCAGCGCCTGGGCTCTGGCCATCGCCATCCTTTTCGCCGCCGCACGCTGGACTGCGGGCCGAGACGCCGCGTCCCGGGCGAACGCCTCGCCCACAGCAGCGGGCGAGCCAGACCCCGGCGCAGACAGCAGCACCCTCCACGCCGAGGACCGCGATGTATAGCCCGCTTTTCGTGCTGCTGCTGCTCGCCGTCTACATCAGCGGTCTGTACCTGCTGGCCAGGTGGGCCGAGCGCCGCGCGGAGGCGGGCCGCTCGGTGACGGACAAGCCCCTGGTCTACGCCCTGTCCCTGGCCACCTACTGCACGAGCTGGACCTTCTACGGCGCAGTGGGCCAGGCCGTGGGCTCGGGCCTGATCTTCCTGGCCATCTCCATCGGGCCCACCCTGTGCGCGGCCCTGTGGTGGGTTGTCCTGCCCAAGCTGGTGCGCATCAAGGCCAGCTTCCACATCACCAGCATCGCCGACCTCTTGGCCGCGCGCTACGGCAAGAGCAACCGCATCGCGGCCCTGGCCACGGTGGTGGCCTTTCTGGGCAGCGTGCCCTACGTGGCCCTGCAGCTCAGAAGCGTCACCGCCACCTTCTCCCTGGTCACCGGGGGCGAATCGATGCTCCTTGGCGCCATCGGCCCGCTGGTGGCGGTGCTGATGATCGTCTACACCATCCTGCTCGGCGTGCGGCGCATGGACCCCACGGACCGCCACCCCGGCATGGTCGCCACCATCACGGCCGAGGCCGTGCTCAAGCTGGCGGCCCTGACCTGCGTGGGCCTGTTCGCGGTGTACGGCCTGCACGGGGGTCTGGCCGACCTCTTCTCCAGCCTGCCGCCCGACCGCCTGGCGTCCATCCTGTCCCTGGGCGGGCCCACTTCGCCGGCAAGCGCCGCCGGGGGCGGGGCCTACGTGCTCTGGGCCAGCTACCTGCTGCTGGCCATGTCCGCCATCCTGTTTTTGCCCCACCAGTTCCATCTGGCCGTGGTGGAAAACTCCGCCGAGGACCACATCCGCACGGCCAGCTGGGTCTTTCCGCTCTATCTGCTGGCCATCAACGCGCTGGTGGTGCCCATCGCCGCCGCAGGCATCTCCGCCGGGCTGGACCCCGCCCGCGGCGACATCTACGTGCTGGGGCTGCCCACCCTGTACGGCAAGGCCGGGCTGGCGCTTCTGGTCTTCGTGGGCGGCTTCTCCGCCGCCATGAGCATGGTCATGGTCTCGTCCATGACCAACGCGGTGATGCTGACCAACCACGTGCTGCTGCCCATCATCGAACAGCTGCCGCCCCTGGCTTTTCTGAAGCGCCGCCTGCTGGAGTGCCGCTGGGGCTGCGTGGCCTTCCTCATCCTGACCTCGTACTGGTTCGAGCGCACCGTGGGCGAGTCCTACATCCTGGTGAACATCGGCATCATCGCCTTCGGGGCGGTCTTGCAGTTCGCCCCGGCCATCCTGGGCGGAATATTCTGGCGCAGCGGCACCAGGGCCGGGGCCATCGCCGGCCTGGGCGCCGGATTCGCGCTGTGGCTGCACACCATGCTCCTGCCCGCCCTGGCCAAAAGCGGCGGCATCTGGTCCGGTCCGGTGCGCGAGGGCCTGTTCGGGCTGCGCTTCCTGCGCCCGGAGTCCCTCTTCGGCCTGACCAGCCTGGACCCGGTGTCCCACGCGGTGTTCTGGACCCTGGCCTTCAACCTGGGCCTGTATGTGCTGGTCTCCCTGCTGACCCGACAGACCCGCGAGGAGCGGCTCGTCCTGGCCGAGTTCACCGGCCAGGCCACCCGGCGCGAGGGCCAGCCCGGCGGCCTGCAGGTCGAGGCCGACATCGACCTGGCGGACAAGTGTCGGCTCATGGAGGGCACGCTTCTGGAGTACCTGCCCAGGGCCGAGGTGCAGGAGATCATCCTGGGCAGCATGCGCACCCTTGACCTGTTCGGCCGGGCGCAGATCTCCGTGACCATGCTGGCCGCGCTCTACGCCGAGGTGGAGAAGGCCTTCTCCGGGGTGGTGGGCGCGGCTGCCGCGCACAAGGCTCTGGGCAAGGCCGGGATCTTCACCTCCGACGACACCAGGATCTTAAGCGAGGTCTACGGCAGCATGCTGGCCGAGATGCGCGTGACCCCGGACGAGATGGTCCGCCGCATCGACTACCACATCGAGCGCGAGCGCCTGCTGACCCGCCACGCCGACGAGCTTAGGGAGACCATCCGCCAGCGCGAGCTGGAAATCGTGGAGCGCAGGCGCGTGGAGGAGGCCCTGCGCAAGGCCGAGGAGAATTACCGCGGCATCTTCTTGAACGCGCCCGAGGGCATCTTCCAGACCTCGCCCGAGGGCCGGGTCCTCGTCGCCAACCCGGCCATGGCCCGCATCCTGGGGTACAACACGGTCGAGGAGCTGATGGCGCAGGTCACGGACCTGGGCAAGCAGGTCTACGCCTATCCCCTGGGCCGGGCCCGGCTTTTGCGCGTGCTGAACGAGACGGGCTCGGTCGACCGCATGGAAATGGCCATGCGCAAAAAGGACGGCAGCCTCATCTGGGGCTCGATCATCGCCCGGGGCGTGCGCGATGCCGACGGCAACCTGCTGCGCATCGACGGGCTTTTGGCCGACGTCACCGAAAAAAAGCACGCCGTGGAGGAGCTGCGAGAGAGCGAGGCGCGCATCCGCGCCCTGTTCAACGCCACCTCGGACTCGGCCATCCTCATGGACGCCGAGGGCGTCATCCTGGCCATCAACGAACATGGGGCCAAGCGGCGCGGGCTTTCCCCCGAGGACATGACCGGCCACTGCATCTACGACCACCTGCCGCCCAACGCGGCCGAAACCCGCCGCATGCAAACCCGCGAGGCCGTGCGCACCAAAAGCCCGCGCACCTTTGAGGAGGAGCGCGACGGCTCCTTCTACTCCATCACCATCTATCCCATCCTGGACAGCGACGGCACGCCCCGGCAGCTGGCCAGCTTCTCCCGCGACATCACCGCGCGCAAAAAGGCCCAGGAGCTTATCCAGCGCCTGAACGAAGGCTTGGAGCAGCGCGTGCACGAGCGCACCCTGCAGCTGGAGCAGGCCAACCTGGAGCCCAAGGAGACCGTGGAGCAGCTGAACCGCACGCACAAACAACTGGTGGAGTCGGAGAAGATGGCCTCGCTGGGCGGGCTGGTGGCCGGGGTGGCGCACGAGATCAACACCCCGGTGGGCATCGGCGTCACCGCAGCCTCGCACCTGGAGGCCAAGACCAGGGCCATGCTGGAGGAATACCGGGCTGGCAGGCTCAAGCGCTCCCGGCTGGAGGAGTTTCTCGGCCTGTGCGACGAGTCCACGCGCATGATCCTGGTGAACCTGCGCCGCGCCTCGGACTTGATCCGCAGCTTCAAGCAGGTGGCCGTGGACCGCACCTCCGAGGAGCGCCGCCGGTTCGCCCTGCGCGACTATCTGGAGGAGGTGCTGCTCTCTCTCAAGCCGCACCTGAAGAAGACCGCCATCAGCGTGGAGCTGGACTGCGATCCCGAGCTTGAGATCGACTCCTATCCCGGCGCCTATTCCCAGATCCTGACCAACCTGGTGATGAACTCCCTGGTGCATGCCTATGGGCCGGGCCAGGCCGGGCGCATCCGCGTCGTCATCACCCAGGGCGAGGGCCGCCTGCGCATACTCTTCAGCGACGACGGCAAGGGCATCGCGCCGGAACACCTGGACAAAATTTTCGAGCCATTCTACACTACACAGCGAGGACGGGGAGGAACGGGCCTTGGCCTGCACATTCTCTACAACATCGTGACCCAGAAGCTTGAGGGCACGGTCCGTTGCGAGAGCCTCCTGGGCCAGGGAACCACTTTCACCCTGGATGTCCCGCTTGAAGGATCGAGGGAACAATGAGCACGCCTCCGGACGACGAACTGCTGTTCCAGGACGAGACGCCAAAGCCTGCCGCCCCGGACAGCGACTGCAATCTGGCCCTGTACGGGGCCTGGAAAATCCTGGTGGTGGACGACGAGGCCGAAGTCCACGACGTGACCCGGCTGGTGCTCTCCGGCTTCAAGTACAAGGACCGGCCGCTGCAGTTTTTGTCCGCCTACACCGGGCAGGAGGCGCGGGAGCTTCTGGCCGCCAACCCGGACATCGCCGTGATCCTGCTCGATGTGGTCATGGAGGAGAACGACACGGGCTTAAAGCTCGTGCAGTACATCCGCGAGGTGATGCAGAACCACTTCGTGCGCATCATCCTGCGCACGGGCCAGCCCGGCCAGGCCCCGGAAGAGCGCGTGATCATCGAATACGACATCAACGACTACAAGGAAAAGACCGAGCTCACCGCCCAGAAGCTCATCACCACCATCGTCTCGGCCCTGCGCACCAGCTGCGACATCGCCACCATCGAGGCCAACCGCCGGGGCCTGGAGAAGATCATCGAGGCCTCGGAGAACATCTTCGAGCTGCAGTCCCTGGAAAAGTTCTCCACCGGGGTCTTGACCCAGATCTCCTCGCTTTTGTCCCTGCACAAAAACGCCATCGTCTGCCAGGCCTCGGGCTTCGCCGCCGTAAACCACAAGGGCCAGTTCAATATCCTGGCCGCCACGGGCGAGTTCCAGCCGCACATCCGCAAGAACGTGGCCGACGTGCTGCCCGCTGATGTGCATGCGCTGTTCGTCAAGGCCGTGCAGAACCGCACCAACCTGTTCTTCGACGGCAAGCGCTACATCGGCTATTTCTGCAGCCGCAACGGCTCGGAGAGCGTCATCTACCTGGAGGGCTGCGTGCCGCTCTCGGACCTGGACCGCCAGTTGGTTGAAATATTCTTCGCCAACGTGTCCATCGCCTTTGACAACCTGCACCTGAACAAGGAAGTCGAGGACACCCAGCGCGAGATCATCCACACCCTTGGCGAGACCATCGAGTGGCGCTCGCACGAGACCGGCAACCACGTGCGCCGCGTGGCCGAGTACATGTACATCCTGGCCGACAAGTACGGCCTGCCCGAGGCCGAGTGCCAGCTTTTGCGCCTGGCCGCGCCCATGCATGACGTGGGCAAGCTGGGCATACCCGACAGCGTGCTGAACAAGCCCGGCCTGCTCACGCCCGAGGAGGTTGTGCTCATCCAGAACCACCCGGCCATCGGCTACGAGATCCTCAAGTCCTCGCAGCGGCCCATGCTCAAGGCCGCGGCCAGCATCTCGCTGATGCACCACGAGCGCTATGACGGCACCGGCTATCCTTCGGGCCTCCAGGGCGAGGACATCCACGTCTACGGCCGGCTGGCCGCCGTGGCCGATGTCTTTGACGCGCTCATGAGCGACCGCATCTACCGCCCGGCCTGGCCCGTGGACCAGGTGACCACGCACTTCAAGCGCGAGCGGGCCAAGCACTTCGACCCGCGCATGACCGACATCCTGCTGGACAACCTGGCGGAGTTCTTGACCATCCGCACCACCTACACGGACTAGCCAGCCAGGGCCCGCAGCCGACTTCGGAACCGCAACGGCGGGCCGCCGCCCAAAGCCAACACCCAGTCCCCAAAAAAAGAGGCGGCCCCGCAGAGCCGCCCCGTGTGCCTGTCCAATGCAACGCACCATTGCCCGGCGCAGCCAGTCGCTGTTGCCCGTCGCGCCTCCGTTCTCCGGCGTTCTCCGCGCCGTGCCCCGGCTACAGTCCCTCTTCCCGGCCCAGCTCCAGCAGCCGCGCGGCATAGGTCCGGCGCAGCTCCTCCATGTAGGCCGTGTCGATGGGGCCCTTCCAGGTCACCACCTCGGTGTAGCGCTTGGGGATCTTGGCGTTCATGGGGTCGCAGCCGGTGCGCATGCGCAGCCGCCAGCGCAGCTTCTGGATGGCCTCGCCCGCCGCCGGGAGGTTCTCGGCCACGTTCTGAAGGCCCAGGCTGGCCAGGGCGGCCTTGAGCCGCTCCTCGGTGTACACCCCGCGCGCGAACAGGCAGCCGACCATGCTCGTGAGCACGCAGCGCCCGGCCTCGTCCTTGACAAACCCGGCCACGATCTTGGCCGCGTCCTTGTCCTGCTGCTTCTGGTCTGCCGAGTACGCGCTGGAGTCCAGGTGCGAATGCCGGAAGCTCAAGGACTCGGACACGAAGAAGGTCTCGCCTGTGGCGTAGCCCGCCATTTCCTGGCCCAGCACGCAGGCGAAGTCCTCGCCCTTGTACTGCTTCGCCGCCACCAGGGTGCCCTGGGCCAGCAGGCGGTAGAACTCGTTGGTTGCCGCGCCCAGGTGGCGGATGGCCGCCTTGTAGCCCTCGGCCTCGCCGAAAGACAGCGGGGTCAGGGTCTCGGCCTCGGTGATGAGCCCCTTCTCCATGGCCTCCGTGGCCCAGGCCAGGGCCACGCCCGCGCTCATGCAGTCCAGGCCCTCGCGCTCCACCGCGTCCATCAGCCCCAGCACCTTGAACCCGTCGCCAAAGCCGAGCATGGACCCCAGCGCGAAGATGGGCTCATAGTCGTAGGCCACCTGCTTGTACAGATAGCGGTTGTCGGCCATGAATTTCTCGCGCAGATACCCGATGTGGATGCAGCCCACCGGGCAGCCGGAGCAGGCGGTGTTTCGGAGCAGCATGTCCTGGGCGAACTTCTCGCCGCTGATGCCGTCGATGCGCGTGGGGTCGCTGGTGGCCTGGAGGTTGCGCCAGGGCAGGGACTTGAGCGCGTCCAGCGCGGCCACGTTCCCGGCGGTGCCCAGGTCGTGGTACTTGCTCATCATGGAGGTCTCGGTGATCTGGTCGTAGATCTCGTGGAAGCACTGGGCATACTCCTTGCCCTCGGGCAAGGGGAACGAGGCGTCGCCCACGATGGCGATGGCCTTCAAGTTCTTGGCCCCCATGACCGCGCCCGAGCCCAGGCGGCCAAAGTGCCGGTACGTGTCCACGTTGATGCAGGCGTAGGCGCAGCCGTTCTCCCCGGCCGGGCCGATGCGCAAAATGGTGCGCTGGCCGCTGCCCGGCAGCATGTGCCGCAGCATCTTGCCGGTGGTGAAGACATCCTTGCCCCAGAGAAACGGCGCGTCCTTGATCTCCATGTGCCGCGCGCCAACGGAGAGCACGCAGGGGACGCTGGCCTTGCCGGTGATGACCAGGGCGTCCAAGTCGGCGAAGCGCAGGGCCAGGGCGCTGCGCCCGCCCGCGTGGCTCTCCGCGTACTGGCCGTGGTAGGGCGACAAAAACCCGCACACGGTCTTGCTCATGAGCGGGAAGTAGCCGGTCAGCGGCCCGATGGTGAAGATCAGCGGCTGTTTTGGATCGTTCCAGGGGGCCGCCATGTCGCCGTACTTCTCGAACAGCATGGCCGCCAGACCGGAGCCGCCGAGGTAGGTCTCGCGTCCGGGCAGATCCACGATGTGCGCCTTGCGGGCGGTAAGGTCCACCAGGAGCACGCGGAAATCGCTTCTGATCATTCCGCCACCTCCTGCACGAAGTTCGCCTGGCCCTTTTCGGCCAGCTCCAGACAGTTGTGCGGGCAGAAGGAAACGCAGCGCCCGCAGTGGATGCACATGTAGGGATTGCCCTGCTCGTCCTCCACGATGGCGTTGACCGGGCAGGCGGCCACACACTTGCCGCAGCGGATGCACAGCTTGCGGTCCTGCTTGACCCCGCCGTCGCTCTTGCGCGGGACAAGCGAGCCCGTGGGGCAGGCGCTCGCGCACGGGGGCGGGTCGCAGGCCAGGCAGACGCGCGCCTCAAACCCGGTGGAGATGCCGCCGGAGGAGCCGATGCGGATGCCCGCAGTGTACCAGGACAGGCGCTTGTGCACCAGCCGGGCGCAGGCCAGCGAGCAGCTCTGGCAGCCGATGCAGCGGTCCATGCGCGCCGCGAAGAAGGTCTTCATCTTTGGGGGTGCCTCCAGGGAGTGTGGCTTCGGGGCGCAGGGTCCGTTGGCGGCCCCGCGTCCTGCGGCTTTTATGCGGGCTTGGGCGTAAGGTCCAGCACCATGTCCACCAGCTCCTCGTCGGGATTGACGCTGATCTCGAAGCCGAACTTTCTGGACAGGCCCTGCATGGCCTTGTTCTCGATCATGGTCTGGCCCTTGATGTGGTGCGTGCCCCGGGCCTTGGTGTAGCTGATCATCTTCTGGAACAGCAGGCTGCCCAGGCCCGTGCCCTTCTGGTCCGAGCGGACGACAATGGCGAACTCGGCCTCGGAATTGTCCGGCTTGGTGGCCGTGCGCACCACGCCCAGCGTCTCGGGCAGGCCGCCTTCGCTCACGGCCGTGGCGATGAAGGCCATCTCGCGGTCGTAGTCGATCTGGGTGAAGCGGGCCATGTCCTTGTGGTCAAAGTCGCGCCGGACCACGCCGAAGAAGCGCAGCCGCAGGTCCTCGTCCGAGAGCTTGGCTATGAAGTCGCGGTGCGCGGGCTCATCTTCTGGTCGAATGGGGCGCAGGGTGACCTTGCGGCCGTTCTTCAGCACCGTGCACTCCTCCAGCTCGCGGGGGTAGGGGCGGATGGCCAGCCGCTCCGCTCCGGGCCGCGTTTCCGGCGCCACGCGCACCTTGGCCCCCAGCGACAGCACGCCCGCGTCGTCGGCGTAGAGCGGGTTGATGTCCAGCGCCGAGATCTGCGGCACGTCGATGATCAGCTGGGAGATCTGGATGATGGTCAGGCAGATGTCGTCGATGTCCGCCGCAGGGTGCTGGGGCGTGCCGTGCAGCAGGTTGAAGATGCGCGTGCGGCTGATGAGCTCCAGCGCCAGGCTCATGTTCAGCGGCGGCAGGGTCACGGCGCGGTCGCGGATCATCTCCCGCGCCACGCCGCCGTGGCCAAAGGCGATGACCGGCCCGAACACCGGGTCCAGGTGGGCCGAGACGAAGAGCTCGTGCGCGCCGGTGCGCCGACCCATCTTCTGCACCACGAAGCCCTCCACGTAGGCGTCGGGCCTTTGGCGGGAAACGCGCGCCAGGATGCTGGCCGCAGCCTCCCAGACCTTGTCCGGGCCCTCCAGGTCCAGGAACACCCCGCCCACCTCCTGGGGCTGGCTGATCTGCGGGCTTTTCAGCTTCACGGCCACGGGGTAGCCCAGCTCGTCCGCCGCGATGACCGCCTCCCGCGCGGAGGTGACGCTCTGGGTCTCCACCACGGGGATGCCGTAGGCCGTGAGCACGTCCTTGGCCTCGGCCGGGGTGAGCGCGCTGCGGCCCTCGGCCAGGGCCCGGGCGCAGGTTTCGCGGGCGGTGGTGGTGTCCGGGAAAAAGTCCGAGGGCAGGGAGTCCGGGGTCTGGATGAGCATTTCCTGGTTCTTCTGGAACTGCACCATGTACAGAAACGCGCGGATGGCCTGCTCCGGGGTCTCGTAGGTGGGCACCCCGGCGTCGGCGAAGACCGCGCGGGCCTCCTGCGCCAGGTCCGAGCCGAGCCACGAGGTGAGCACCATGCGCTTGGCCTTTTTGGCGGCCAGGGCCACGGCGTGGGCCGTTTCCACGCCGGTGAGCCCGGCAAAGGGCACATGCAGCAGGAGCACCGCGTCCACGCCGGGGTCGGTGAGCACGGTCTTTAATATCTCCACCCAATCCATGGGCTTGGCGCCAAAAGGCAGACCCAGGGGGTTGGCCACCTGGCCCCCGGCCAAGAGCTTGTCCAGGGCCAGCGCCGTGTCTTCGCTGTAGTGGGCCAGCCGCCCGCCGTGGGCCAGGAGCGCATCCGCCGCCATGATGCCCGCCGAGGCCCCGTTGACCATGATGGCCAGGCGGTCGCCGCGCACGGGCTTGGCCCCGGCCAGGGTCTGGGCGGCGTCGAACAGGCCGTCGATGCTCTCCACCCGCAGCATGCCCGCGCGGCGAAAGGCCACGTCGTAGACCTCATCGCTGGTGGCGTTCAGCTCAAGCGGCAGCCCGCCCTGACCATTGGCCCCGGCGGCGCCCTCCATGGCGGCCAGTTCGGCCAGTGCGTTTTGCAGGGCCTGGCCGGGCCGCAGCGCCAGCACGGGCTTGTTGCGGCTGGCGGCGCGCGCGGCGGAGACAAAGCCCCGCGCGTCCTGGATGGACTCCACGTAGAGCAGGATGGAGCGCACCTGGGGGTCGGAGCCCAGGTAGTCCATGATGTCGGCGAAGCTGATGTCGATCTGCGCGCCAAGGGAGATCATGTGCGAAAAGCCGATGCCGTGGCTCTTGGCCCAGTCCAGAACCGTGGTGAACAGGCTGTCGGACTGGGACAAGAAGGCCGTCTTGCCGGGCAGGCTGGCGGTGTGGGCCAGGCTGGCGTTCAGGTTCAGGGAGGGCACGATGATGCCCATGCACTTGGGCCCCAGGATGCGCAGGGCCGGGGTCTGGGCGGCCTCCAGCAGCTCGGCCTTGAGCCGTGCGCGGCTCTTCTCGTCCAGCCGGGCGTAGCCCGGGCCCATGAGCACCACGGAACGGGCGCCGCGCTTGCGCAGGGCCTCCACGATGGCCGGGGCCTTGTTCAGCGCCTTGCAGACAATGGCCAGGTCCGGCGCCTTGGGCAGGTCGGCCACGGTGGAGTAGGTCAGCACCCCGGCGATGGCCTCGGCCTCGAAGCTCACGGGCATCACCGGGCCGGAGAAGCCACCGGCCATGAGGTTCTTCATGACCAGGTAGCCGATGTTGCCGGGTTCGTTGGTCGCGCCAACGACCGCCACGGCCTTGGGACTGAAGAGGGAGTCAAGATTGGTCAGGCTCATGCGGCCCCCGCGGTGCGCGCCCTTGGCGGTCGGGATTTCAGGATGTGTCCGGTACTGTGCCCGTGATAGCCCAAAGGGGCCAGTGGTGGCAACCGTATTGCGGGCGGGGCGAGGCCGCGCTTTTGGGGCTAAAGTTGTCCCGCCTGTGTGCCGATAAAGTGTTTGAATTTTCATCGTCGATCCGCAGCAAAGGAGCGCGGTATGAATCTGACCACAACAGTCACAGCGGCAACGGCCACAACGTCAACCACAACGACGGGCAGCATCTCCGGGGCCGCCACCCTCGGAGCATCTTCCAACAAACTGCAGGGCAGCCTGAACCTCGACGGCGCTGCCGCCTCCAGCGGCTCTGGCGACACCTCCAGCATCTCCGCGGCCGCCAAGAGCCAGTCCGCCGCGTCCGGGTCTTCCGCCTCGGGCTCGTCCAGCGCCGCCCAGACCACCGCGCAAAAGATCCAGAAGATGATCAAGGACCTGCAGCAGAAGATCAAGGAGATCCAGAGCGACCCCACCTTGACCCCAAGCGTGCGCCGGACAAAGGTCCAGCTGCTCCAGTCCCAGCTGATGATCCTGCAGGGCGAACTGCTGGACGCCCAGGCCAAGAGTTCCGGCAGCACCGTCACCGGCGGCACCCCGGCCAAGGGCATGGCCCAGAGCCTGTCCAAGAGTCCGGTCTGAGCCACGGCCTTGCCGCTGCTCTGGCCCGCGGTCCAGACTGGGCTCTGGCCAGTGTTCTGAACTGGGGCGGAGTTGCGCCCGCACGGCTCCGGGTGTACATGCTCGGCATACCCCAAGGAGCCGCCCATGAGCACGCTGTTCGACCCCCTCACCCTTGGCCCCCTGACCCTGGAGAACCGCATCGTCGTTCCGCCCATGTGCCAGTACTCGGCCACCGGCGGGCAGGCGAACGACTGGCACCTGGTGCACCTGGGCGGCCTGGCCCTGTCCGGCGCGGGCCTGCTCCTCATCGAGGCCACGTCCGTGGAGCCGGAGGGCGGCATCACCGCCTCGGACCTGGGCCTGTGGTCCGACGGATGCGAAACCGCCCTGGCCCGCGTGCTCGGCTTCATCCGCGCGCACTCGCCCATCCGCGTGGGCGTGCAGCTGGCCCATGCGGGCCGCAAGGCCTCCTGCGACCTGCCCTGGAAGGGCGGGGCCAGCATCCCCTCGGGCAAGCCCGGCGGCTGGCGCACCTCCGCGCCCTCGCCCGTGGTCTTTTCTTCCGGCGACGAGCCGCCCCTTGAGCTGGACCAGGCCGGGCTTGCGCGCGTGCGCCAGGCCTTTTCCAGCGCCGCCGCCCGGGCCGCGCGCCTGGGCGTGGACTGCGTGGAGCTGCACTGCGCCCACGGCTACCTGCTGCACGAGTTCCTCTCGCCCCTGTCCAACCAGCGCACGGACGACTACGGCGGCAGCCTGGAGAACCGCATGCGCCTGCCGCTGGAGGTCTTCCAGGCCATGCGCGCGGCGCTGCCCGCGAACATCCCGCTGGGGGTGCGCATCTCGGCCACGGACTGGGTGCCCAAGGAGATGAACGGCTGGGACGAGGAGCAGAGCGTGGCCTTCTCGCGCGCGCTGGGCGGGCTTGGCGTGGCGTACATCCACGTGTCCAGCGGCGGGCTTTCGCCCTTGCAGAAGATTCCGCTGGGGCCGGGCTACCAGGCGCCGCTGGCCCGGCGCATCAAGGACGACACGGGCCTGCCGGTCATCGCCGTGGGGCTCATCACCGAGCCGCGCCAGGCCGACGAGATCATCCAAAGCGGCCAGGCCGACCTGGTGGCGCTCGGTCGGGCCATGCTCTACAACCCGCGCTGGCCCTGGCACGCTGCGGCGGAGCTGGGCGCGCAGGTGGCCGCGCCGCCGCAGTACCTGCGCTGCCAGCCCCACGGGCTGAAGCAGCTGTTCCGGGAGCCGGGCCAGGGCTGAAGCCGGGCCCGTCTAGAGCCGATGCGGCGCGCGAGATCGAACGCAGACGGCGCACCGCGCACGCCGCCCGAATGCCGCGCCGCTCCAGTCCTCCGGTTCGCCGGGACCGCACGGGGCCAATGCCTTTGCCCCGGCAGCCCCTTGTTTCTCGTTCTTCAACGACCGCGCCGCCCGGCGCGGTCCGTTCGTCCGGCGGGCCGCCTGGCCCGCCGTGTGTGTGGGGGGGAGGGATGAAGCGCCCGGCCTCGGCGTCACAAGTCCTTTGGCATGGCCCGCCGGGCCCTGGCGCAACGCCCATGAAACCAGCGCGGCGGGCGGGCGGCGCGGCCTGCGCACACTGGCCGCCAGTGACGGGAGGAACCGGCGGGCGGCCCCTGTTCTCGTGAATTTTCGCACATATCCTGCGCCTGCGGGCCGCTTTTTCGCCGCACCCGCCCCTTTCTGCCGTTCACTCCGCAATTTTCACCGTTTACCTAAAAATGCGCGCCAGGGGCTTGATTCCGCATGTACGACCGGGGCACGGAAACACACCGCGCCCCCGGCAGCCCCGCCAAAGGGCCATGTGCCGGGACAGGCACAAAAACGCAAAGGCAGGAGTGAGGCATGAGCAACGAAGAAAACAAGATCGAAAGCTTGCAGCAGGCCGGACTGACCTTCAACCCGCCCAAAACCGCACAGGACAAGGCCTATGTCAAAAGCATGGCCGAGTACGAGGCCCTGTACAAAAAGGCCGACGAAAACCCCGAGGGCTTCTGGGCCGAGCGCGCACGCGAGCTGATCACCTGGGACAAGCCGTTCACCAAGGTCCTTGACGCCGACATGATCACCCCCAAAATCGAGTGGTTCGCCGACGGCAAGCTGAACATCTCGGCCAACTGCCTGGACCGCCACCTGACCGACGGACGCCGCAACAAGGCCGCCATCATCTGGCAGGGCGAGCCCGAGGACGACGTCAAGGTCTACACATACCAGATGCTGCACTCCGAGGTCTGCCGCTGCGCCAACCTCTTGAAGAAGCTGGGCGTGAAGCGCGGCGACCGCGTAGCCATCTACCTGCCCATGATCCCGGAACTGGCCATCGCCATGCTGGCCTGCACGCGCATCGGCGCCACCCACTCCATCGTCTTTGCGGGCTTTTCCGCCGTCAGCCTGCAGAACCGCATCGACGACTGCCAGGCCAAGGTGCTCTTCACCGCCGACGCCGTGCTGCGCGGCGGTCGCGCCATCCCGCTCAAAGGCAACGTGGACGAGGCGCTCAAAACCTGCCCCAGCGTGGAGCAGGTGGTGGTGGTCAAGCGCGCGGGCATTGACACCCGCATGGTCGAAGGCCGCGACGTCTGGTGGAACGAGGCCATGGCGGCCGAGGACATCACCAGCGACTGCCCGTACGAGAAGATGGACGCCGAGGACCCGCTGTTCATCCTGTACACCAGCGGCTCCACCGGCAAGCCCAAGGGCGTGGTGCACACCACCGGCGGGTACCTGACCTACGTGGCGCACACCACCCAGTGGGTCTTCGACCTGAAGGACGACGACGTGTACATGTGCACGGCGGACGTCGGCTGGATCACCGGCCACAGCTACATCGTGTACGGGCCCCTGGCCCTTGGCGGCACCAGCGTCATGTTCGAGGGCGTGCCGAGCTTCCCCAAACCCGACCGCTTCTGGAAGATCGTGGAGAAGTTCAAGGTCAACATCTTCTACACCGCGCCCACGGCCATCCGCGCGCTGATGCGCGAGGGCACGGACTGGCCCAAGAAGCACGACCTGACTAGCCTGCGCGTGCTGGGCAGCGTGGGCGAGCCCATCAACCCCGAGGCCTGGATGTGGTACTACGAGCATGTGGGCCTCTCGCGCACGCCCATTGTCGACACCTGGTGGCAGACCGAGACCGGCGGCATCATGATCAGCGCCCTGCCCGGGGCCACGCCGCTCAAGCCTGGCAGCGCCACCCGCGCCCTGCCCGGCATCGCCGCGGCCATCGTCCGCGCCGACGGCACCGACGCGGGCCCGGACGAGGGCGGCCACCTGGTCATCAAGAAGCCCTGGCCGGGCATGCTGCGCGGCGTCTTCGGCGATCCCGAGCGCTACCGCAAGACCTACTTCGACCGCTTCAAGGGCATGTACGAGGCGGGCGACGGCGCAAGGGTTGACAAGGACGGCTACTTCTGGATTATGGGTCGTCTGGACGACGTGATCAACGTGAGCGGACACCGCCTGGGCACGGCCGAGATCGAATCGGCCCTGGTGGGGCACCACAGCGTGGCCGAGGCCGCTGTTGTGGGCATGCCGCACCACATCAAGGGCCAGGGCATTTACGCGTACGTCACGCTCAAGGCCGGCATCGAGGAGTCCGACGCGCTGCGCAAGGAGCTTGTGGGCCATGTGCGCAAGGAGATCGGGCCCATCGCCACGCCTGAGGTCATCCAGTTCGCCGACGGGTTGCCGAAGACCCGCTCGGGCAAAATCATGCGTCGCATCCTGCGCAAGATCGCGGCAGGACAGATCGACGACTTCGGCGACACCTCCACGCTGGCGGATCCGACCGTGATCACCAGCCTGGTGGACGGCAAGAAGGACCTCCTGGGTCAGTAGCGCCGACTCAGGAATCATCCGGGGTTGCGGGGGCGGATCGGCCGCCCCCGCTTTTCCGTTTTTTGGGGGGAGAAGAGAATATGCCTCCGGCGGCCAAAGGGACTCGTCCCTTTGGAATCCCAACAAGGAATTTGGTCGGGTGGGACAAGCGTCCTGCCCGGCTTTTTCGCGTGCGCCTAAATCCTGTCAACCCGCTCTTTTTGTCCTTTTACCGGCCAAAAACAGGGTAATTTTGTCCGGGCCAAAAACCCCATGGTACGCTTCTCCAATTTGCGTTCGGCGTTGTGCCGGACTCATAAACCCCTTGGGAGGAAGTGTACCATGCCGACATCACAAAACAACCCGTCCCCGTCCCTCTCCCTCAAACGCGACCCGCAGGGCCGCATTGCCGAACGCGTTCTCCATCTGAATGGCCGCCTGGGCGACAGCCTTGAAACCCGGTGCTACGCCTACGACTCCGCCGGGCGCTTGTCCCGCGTCACGGACGAACGCGGCAACCTGTGCGAGTCCTACCAGTACGACCACCAGGGCCGCCGACTGGCCGAGATCAACCCCCTGCGCTTTCGCGGCGAACGGCGCTATACTTACTTGGCGAACAACCGCCTGGGCCAGGCGGGTCAAGCCCAGTACGGCCACGACAGGGCGGGCTTCCGCAACCTCAAGCTGGAAGGCGACGCCGAGACGCACTACCGCTACGAGCCCTCGGGCCTGCTGCTGACGGTGAATTTGCCGGATGGCCGCCGTATCGACTACGCGTACGACGAAAACGGCCTGCGCACCGCGAAGCGCGTGGACGGGCGCGTGGTCGAGGCCTTTCGCTGGCTCGACCCGCTGCGGCTGGAGGAATTCCACGACGGGCGCGAGTGGTGGCTGTTCGCCTACTCGGAAGGCCGCACGCCCGTGGGCCTGACCAATGGCAGGGACGCCTACCTGCTGCTCTGCGACCAGCTCGGCACGCCGCTGGCCCTTGCCACCACGGATGGCCATGTTGTACAGGCCATGCAATACGATTCGTTCGGCAACCTGCTCTCGGTCCGAGGCAACGTGGTGCGGCTGCCGCTGGGCTTCGCGGGCGGCCTGTACGACGCGGACACGGGCCTGACGCGCTTCCCCTGGCGCGACTACGACGCGGACACCGGGCGGTTCACGGCGCTCGACCCGCTGCGGGAGAAGGGCGGCGACAAGGACTGGTACGGGGCTACTGCGTTGATGATCCGGTCAATCGGGTGGATGTGTGGGGGTTGAGCGCGATACCCATGCCGGGACCGTTTCCGATTCTGGTGCCCCCGGTGGCCATCCCCGGCACACCGGAAAATGATGACTTCACCAAGGGAACTGTCGATATCCTCAACGGCATTGGGGATTTCTTTGGTGGACTGTTCGGCGGCGATGAAGCCCCGATCGACCCAAACACATATGAAACAGAACACACAAAGAACTCACGCCCGTCGACCGAAGAAGCTCACGAAAACGGGCAGGCCAGAAAACAGAAGGACCAAGGAAAGGAAAAGAAGGAGATTAATGGCAGATACAAAGTTAATCCCAACAAACGAAGGAAACAACAAAGTGACCTTGGCTTCCCTGACGACTATGGCATAGCGGCGTTTGACACAAGAGACGATGACGAGGAGGCTGCATAATGGGACCGTTTGACAAGATGCTGCGGCATGGCCTGCAACACGAGAATGCTGTGAGCGTCCACTATGACAAGAGCGACTACACTGCCGTGTTTTGCGGCTACATCGACAGCCTCAACGAGCACGAGTGCAGACTGCGCATGCACAGACGATATGGCATGGCGGACGGCTGGCGCGCTTTCCGCCTAGAGGATGTCATATTTCTTGAAATCAACGGGCAATATGAACACCGGCTTGCCTACTTCGCCTCCCTTGGAGACCACCAGTTTCCCTTTCCGCAGCTAGGCCAGATCAAGGATGGTTCCATCATCCAAGGCACACTGCGCCAAGCCAAGGAACTCGGTCTGTTTGTCTCCATCCGGATGGATGCGGACAATTACCAGCTCAACGGCTTCGTGCAGTCCATCTCCGATGAGACCGTCACAATCATGGACCACGACCCCTTCGGCCTGCCAACGGGTGAGGCTGTTGTCCCTCTTGACGAGGTGTTTTACGTCATCTGCGGGTCCATGGAGTGCCAACGCACCCAGCATCTCGTCGAACACCAGCAGGAATTCCTGGAATTCCGCAAGCAGCAGACCCAGTAGCACCGCCCATTCGCAAACGAGCCCCGGCCTGGCCCCACCACCGGCCTGACGCGCTTCCCCTGGCGCGACTACGACGCCGACACCGGGCGCTTCACCGCACTCGACCCCTTGCGGGAGAAAGGCGGCGACACGGACTGGTACGGCTACTGCGTCGATGATCCGGTCAACCGGGTGGACGTGTTGGGGCTATTCTCGTGGAACGACGTCAAGTCCGCCGTCGATCCCACCACCATTGGGAATATCATCTCCAATGGAGCCACTGCGGTGACCAAGCTGGTGGCGGACAAGGGCCTCATTGGCCCACTTGTCTCCAAGGGTCTAGGCTGGATCACTGCACCGCTGGGTGACTTTATCTCCCCGGACAACGCCAGCGGCGTATATGAAGAGACAAAGGAATACTGGGACAAGCGTAACAGCCGAAGCGAACCTGATGACCTGAGAGACCAGCATTGAGGCTGGGAAACTGGCTACTTTAAATCGGAGGTATCAATGGCATGGACCTTTGGTGACTTTGCCCGACTGGGGGCTCTGCTCGCAATAGTCCTTGCAGCCGTCGCGATCACCGAGCGTAGCAGGGCTGCGAGCAAACTCCCCACACGCGAATATTCCTTCCGCGCCGTGTGGAAGATGCTCGGATGCGGCATCCTGGTCGCAACCACCTTGACAGGCCTCATCTATGTCTGGACCGATTCCGCTGACACCGCCATCTGCCTTGGCGGGATCATGATCGGAATCATGCTCGTTGGTAGTCTGCGCGAGTTCTTCTATGCATATCAACGTAAACGAGACGGGGCCATTAACCTCGACAAGCAGTAACCACAAAGCGCCCCGGCTCGGCCCCACCACCGGGCCGGGGCTTCCCCTGGCGCGACTATGACGCCGACACCGGGCGCTTCACGGCGCTGGATCCGCTGGGCAAGAAGGGCGGGGACAAGGACTGGTACGGCTACTGCGTTGATGATCCGGTCAATCGGGTGGACGTGTGGGGGTTGTTTCACTTTGAGGAGCGTCCACTCGACGGGCCAGGCGGAGTGCAGATCGAGGTTTCGAGCCAGATACTTGAAAACGCCAATTTAGAAGGGAAGCATGTACAAGGGTACTACGATGACGAGAGTGGCGACAATATCGGATTTTTCCCGGATGGCCTGCACTCGGATGAGAAGCACCCCCGAAGCGACTACACGGCAAGTGGTCCGACATATCCTGACGAGATTGCACGCGAAGCTGAACGGATTCTCACGCGTGACGGCGTCGGAGAATATGGCTGTTTTTCGAACAATTGCCAGGACTTTAAAAGCAAAATGAAGGACGAGATGTACGACCTGGGCCGATTCTTTCGCGGCTCCAAACTTGACCCCCGATAGTAACCACCTACACTGCGGGCGGCTTAGGCCGCCCGCATACATGCAGGGAGGCGCCATGAAATCATTTCTTCGATGCGTGCTTGTCACGACAGCATCCTTTGGACTCCTCCTCGCCACCTGCCTTGCATATGTTTATTCGGTCCACATCTCTCCAGAAACAATTGCGTTTATTAACGCCATCTTCAATAGAGGAATCAGCGATACTCTTTCTGATGACTATACATTTGACATATGGAAATTTGGCAACAAGTTGGAAATCCCATTTGATGTCGGCTATACCCGCGAAGTCGCTGTTGTGCTAACCTTTAAGGACAACTTTCCGACAAGCGGAATGCATTATTCCGGACGATTGTTGATACAATATTATCAAGGAAACAGACTTGTTCAATCAAAACTGTACTCGCGGCTCAATTCCTCTGCCGCGTATTCAGGAAGTACGACAACATCCATCACCATCGACAACCAAGTGCTTCCGCTTCATGGGGGATCGACGAAGCACTCTGTTATAATAGAAGTGCTTGAGGCAGACCCCAGATTTGAAAAATATAAGGACGTCATGAAAGTGCAGGTCCAAGGGGCCTTCAGTTGGTAGCCGACTCCTGCTTGTCGGTTTGCCGTTGAGGCAGAACCCGGACGCCGGCCTGACGCGCTTCCCCTGGCGCGACTATGACGCCGACACCGGGCGCTTCACCGCGCTGGACCCGCTCGGCGCACAGGGTGGCGACACGGACTGGTACGGCTACTGCGTTGATGATCCGGTCAACCGGGTGGACGTGTGGGGGTTGGAGGTGCAGCTCTGCAAGCGTCCTGTGAATCAGCGGCTTGTTGGAACGGTTCTTGACCACCACTGGCTCAAGACGGATTCAACCGAAGCAGGCTTGAAAAAGGAAACGGATGGCGGTCTCTTCTCCCCTTCGAGTTGGGAAGACCACACGGGCCAGTCGGAACAATCCAACGCTGAATGCTGGACTGTTCCAAACGTGGATGAAGGTTGCGTGGACAAGTTGATACGTCCTGGAACCGACATTGGAACTTACTTCCCTGGCGCAAATGACTGTCAGACTAACGTAAGAGAAGTGCTGGACTACTGCCGTACGGATGTAGAGTAGATGTTAGAAGCCAGCAGGGAGGGCACATGAAGCGATGGTTGCCGATAGCGTTCTTGGGCTTGTCCCTGCTGGCCAATACTATTTCTTTCGTCCTGTACATTCACTTTCTGCAAACGTGGACTCCTTCGTCAATGTTTACAAGTACACAGCCACTCGGGTTGTTTGCGCTGTTTTCAGTCCCGGTCGGGTTGTTTTACTTGTGGCGCACGTGGGGTCCGGGTGAAGAGCGCATCGCTGCCCTCGGCCGCGCAAGGCGGCGTTGCGGAAATGCACTGCTCGCCATTTCGTTCGTTGCGTGGTTCTACTTTCTTGTCGACTCCATAGTTTGCGCCTGGGTTGCCGCCACCCCCACTCCCGACCCCCTCAAGTGGCTTCGGATTAGTTTTCAAAAAGACATCATCTCCACCCTCTCGCTGGTCATAGGCGGTCCCGTCGCCCTCTGGCTCAAGGGCATCCACCTGCCGCCACGTAACGGCGACAAGGATAAGTGATTCCAGCGTCCCCTGGCGTGACTCCAACGCCGCCCCCTTCGGGGTATCAGACCGGGCGCTTCACTGCGCCCCGTCCTGTCGGCGACCCGCTGGGCGCACAGGGCGGCGACATGGACTGGTACGGCTACTGCGTTGATGATCCGGTCAACCGGGTGGATGTGTGGGGGTTGGAAGGCTTCTTGGACGGCGTTCAGAAAATTACTGCTGGCTTTGGCCAGCTCTGGGACACGGCTCCCGACGGGATAGCCCAGGCTGTGTCCGAAGGAGCCCAGGGCGCAGGGGAAGCGCTGGGCAAAACTGCGGAGGCGTATGCCACAAACGAGGATTTGCGGAACTACACTGCGACTGCGCTCGGTGCGGGAGCTGTTCCCATTGCCGCCGCAGCTGGTGTGGAGGCGCTGCCAGCCATTGCCGCCGTTGCGGCGCGCAATCCGGACAAGATTGAGAATGCCTTTGATTTCCTGTCCGGCGCTTTTGTGCCGGGTCCGCCGCCCATGACAACGGCTGGCCAAGCGGGAGGAATAGGAAGCTGGATGTATAATGAATGGGGTAAATAATGAGAGTGACGTTTGGGGAAATATACTGGGGGCAAGTTCTTGTTTTCATGGGGTCATTACAGCTTGGCGAGGGAAAAGCGCAGTTTCGAGGTTTCCCAGTGCCTCTGTGGACTTCATACGTCCTTATTGCCATTGGACTGGTCATGCCCTTGCTCGCGTGGTACCTGAGAAGGCCTTCGCAACAGACTGAAAGCCATAACGACTAACCCAAGAAGGCGACCGTGCTCTTCGCATGGTCGCCTTGTTTCTCTCGGTAGCGCACTCCTGTCACCAACGCTGGCAGGGGGGGGCAACGAAAACGGCTCCTGCGTGGATGATCCGGTGAACCGGCCTGACGCGTTTGATCGGGCGCGCCGCCGCCGCCGACACTTGGCAATTGAGGAGTACATGATGAGAGTGACTTTGGCGGAAATATATTGGGGACATATTCTTGTTGGCTTGGGGTCCTTGCAAATTGGCGCATACAAGGGGCATATGCAATTGTATCTCATGCCCTTATGGGCGGCATACGTTCTTCTTGCTGGCGGAGCGGCCCTCCCCCTGCTCGCCTGGTACATAAGAAGTCCTTTTCAAGAGATTGAGATCAAGAAACCCTGACACAACAAGCCGACCTTGATACTCGCAAGGTCGCCGATCTTGTATCAGACCGCGCTTCCCCTGGCGCGACTATGACGCCGACACCGGGCGCTTCACCGCGCTGGACCCCTTGCGGGACAAGGGCGGCGACATGGACTGGTACGGCTACTGCGTTGATGATCCGGTCAACCGGATGGACGTGTGGGGGTTGTGGTCCTGGGGAGATACGGTTTCCACCGCGACGACGTTTGCGACAACAATGGCCGAGCGAGCAGCCCTCATCGGTTCAGGATTGGCGACAGGACTTGGTCTGTTACTGCGCCGCTGGGCGACCTGATTTCCCCGGACAGCGCGAGTGATGTGGAGCAGGAAACAAAGGAATACTGGGACAAACGGAATGCACCCTATGAACCAGAGGACATGAGAGACCGGCATTAGGGAGTCTCGCGCAATGCCTTAAGAGGAGAAATCATTGACATGGACTATTGGTGACTTTGGCCGGTTGGGACTCAGCATCGTAATGCTCCTGGCAGTAGTCACATTCATTGAGCGCAGAAGGGCCGCGGGCAAGCTTCCGCAGCCCGAGTATTCCTTCCGCGCAGTTTGGCACGTGATCGGGGGAAGCATGCTCGTCGCAGCGGCCATTTCGGGCCTTGTCTATGCCTGGACGGGTTCTTCGGAGCATGCCCTTGGCCTGGGTGGCATCATGATCGGGGTCATACTCGTTGGCAGCCTGCGTGGCTTCTTTAATGAGTATCAGCTGAAAAAGCGCGGGGCCAGAAACATCGACAAACCGTAACCTCGAACCGCCCCGGCCCGGCCCAACCACGGGCTGGGGCTTTTCCCTGGCGCGACTATGACGCCGACACCGGGCGCTTCACTGCCCCCTGATGGGGATCTAGGATAGTCGGCCCGCACCGAAACAAATGGCTCCGCCCGACGCACTGCCGGACGGAGCCTTTCTCTTGGCCGGGGAAAGCCCCGCACTGCTACATATTCATGCGCTCCAGGTCGCGGGCGCGGATCTCGGCGCGCTTGATCTTGCCGCTGATGGTCTTGGGCAGCTCAGCCACGTACTCGATGATGCGCGGGTACTTGTACGGCGCGGTCACGGTCTTCACGTGGTCCTGCAAGGTCTTGGTCATCGCGTCGCCGGGGGTGAAGCCGGGGGCCAGCACCACCGTGGCCTTCACCGCCATGCCGCGCACCGGGTCGGGCACGCCGGTGACGGCGGCCTCGATGACCGCCTCGTGGCTGACCAGCGCGCTCTCCACCTCAAAGGGCCCAATGCGGTAGCCGGAGCTCTTGATCAGGTCATCGGTGCGGCCCAGGAACCAGAAGTAGCCGTCCTCGTCCACCCAGGCCTTGTCGCCGGTGTGGTAGAAGCCGCCGTAGACCACCTTGTCCGTGCGCTCCTGCTCGTCCAGGTAGCCGGAAAACAGCCCCGGAATGCCCGCTGTGGACTTTTCGCTCTGCAGGCGGATGCAGATCTCCCCTTCCTCGCCCGGGGGGCACACCTGGTCCTCGGCGTTCAAAAGCACGATGTCCCAGCCGGGCATGGGCTTGCCGATGGAGCCGGGCTTGGGTTTCATGAACGGCAGGGTGGCCAGCTGCAGCGTGGTCTCGGTCTGGCCGTAGCCCTCGTAGATGGGCAGGCCCAGGGCCTTTTGCCAGTCCAGGAACACGGAGTCGTTCAACAGCTCGCCCGCAGTGGTGCAGTGCCGCAAGGACGAGAGGTCGAACTCCTTCAGGTCCTCGCGCACCAGGAAGCGGTACACCGTGGGCGGCGCGCAGAAGGTGGTCACCTTGTGCACGGAAAGGATGCGCAACAGCTCGCGCGGCTCGAACTTGCCCCGGAAGTCCCAGACAAAGACCACGGCCCCGGCCATCCACTGGCCGTAGAACTTGCCCCACACGCTCTTGGCCCAGCCCGTGTCGGACAAGGTCAGGTGCAGGTCGCCGGGCTCCAGGTCGTGCCAGTGGGCCCCGGTGACCACGTGGCCAAAGGGATAGGTGTGGGTGTGCAGCACCATCTTGGGCATGCCCGTGGTGCCGGAGGAGAAGAAGATGACCATGGGCTCCTCGCCGCAGGCCGTTTGCGCCGTGCGCGGGAACTCCTCCGCGCCGGAGGACTTGAGCGTCTCGTAGTCCTGCCAACCGGCCGGGGCGGCGGAGTGGCCCATGCCGGAGGGGATGTCCACCAGGAGCTTGAGGTCCGGGCACCTGGTCTTGGCCGCCTCCACGCGCGCGGTGATGGAGTCCTCGCAGATGATGCAGGAGACATGGGCGAAGTTCACGCGGAACTCGATGTCGTGCGGGGTCAAAAGCGAGGGCGAGGGAATGGGCAGCGCGCCGATGCGGCACAGGGCCAGCATGGTCACCCAGTACTCCATGCGCCGGTAGAGGATGACCATGACCCGGTCGCCCTTGGAAACGCCCTGGGCCGAAAGGGCGCTGGCCAGTTTGGCCGACTCCTGCTGGAAGAAGCCGAAGCTGTACTCGCGGCGGGACCCGGCGTCGTCCACGTGGACCATGGCCAGGGTTTCCGGGTGGGGGTGGGCGTCCAGGAAGTCGTAGACGAAGTTGTAGTTTGCCGGAATGTCGTGCTTGAAGTCCGCCATGAAGTCGCGGTAGCTGGTGGTGCGCAGTTTTTCCATATCACGAAGCTCCCAGGGGGCGTTAGAGGATCACGTCCAGGAACACGGCCGGTGCGCCGTCCAGGCCGCGCAGGGCGTGCGGGCTCTGGGAGTCGAAGTACAGGCTGTCGCCGGGGTTGAGCTCCAGCACCTCCTCGCCCAGGCGCAGCTCCAGGCGGCCCTGCAGCACATGGACGAACTCCTGGCCGGAGTGCGACACCTGGGTCATGTCCGCAGGCTCCTTGGGCGGCACGGTGATCAGGAAGGGCTCCATCTTCCGACCGGAAAAGCGGTAGGCCAGGGACTTGTAGTCGTAGTCCTTGCGGCGCTCCACGCTGAGGCCCTCGCCCTTGCGCACCAGGGAATAGCCCGTGAGGTGCGGCTCGATGCCGCTGATCAAAACGGTCAGGTCCACGTGGCAGCAGTGGGCGACCTTCATCAGAAAGCCCACGGGTATCTCCACGCTGCCGGACTCGTAGCTGCGGACCAGGGCCGCGTCCACGCCGACCTTTGCGGCCAGCTCCTCCACGGTCAGGTCGAGCGCGTCGCGCAGGCCGCGCAGGCGCGGGGCGATGTCCTTGTAAGCCTGTTCCATGTTGCGTTCTCCTTTAAGCCTTGGGGGCTTCCTGCATGGCCTGGGGGAAAAGCTGGGCCGCCAGCTCGCGCAGCTTGAACTTCTGGATCTTGCCGCTGGCGGTCATGGGGTAGGAATCCACAAAAGCGATGTACTTCGGAATCTTGTAGCGCGATATCTGGCCCCGGCAGAAGTCCTGCACATCCTCGGGCTCCATGCCCACATCGGGCTTGAGGATGATGAAGGCGCCGACCTCCTCGCCGTACTTGCGGCTGGGCACGCCCGCCACCTGCACGTCCATGATGCCGCCCATGCGGTAGAGGAACTCCTCGATCTCGCGCGGGTACACGTTCTCCCCGCCGCGGATGATCATGTCCTTGAGCCTGCCGGTGACGGCCACGTAGCCGTCCTGGTCCATGGTGCCCAGGTCGCCGGAGTGCAGCCAGCCGTCCATGTCGATGGCCGCGGCCGTGCCCTCGGGGTTGTTGTAGTAGCCCTTCATGACGTTGTAGCCCCGGCAGCAGATCTCGCCGATGACGCCGCGCGGGCACTCCTGGTTGGTCTCGGGATCGATGATGCGCACCTCGATCTCGGGCATCTCGCGGCCCACGGTTTCGGTCATCTGCTTCAGCGAATCGCCCACGCGGGTCTGGGTCATCACCGGGGAGCCCTCGGTCAGGCCGTAGCAGATGGTGATCTCGCGCATGTGCATCTCGTCGATGGCGCGCTTCATGAACTCGATGGGGCAGGGCGACCCGGCCATGATGCCGGTGCGCAGGGTCGAGAGGTCGAAACGCGAAAAGAGCTTGTGCTCCAGCATGGCGATGAACATGGTCGGCACGCCGTACACGGCCGTGCACTTCTCCACCTCCACGCTGGTCAGGGCCAGCACCGGCTCGAAGTTCTCCAGGATGACCATGGCCGTGCCGTGGCTGACGGCGGCCAGAACGCCCAGCACGCAGCCGAAGCAGTGGAACAGCGGCACGGTCAGGCAGAGCCGGTCGAGTTCGGTGAAGCGCTGGTTCTCGCCGATCCAGTAGCCGTTGTTGCCGATGTTGTAGTGGGTCAGCTGCACGCCCTTGGGAAAGCCGGTGGTGCCGCTGGTGTACTGCATGTTCACCACGTCGTGCGGGGACAGGCTTTGCTGGCGCGCCTCATACTCTTCGGGCGTGGTCATGACGGACAGCGCCTGGATCTCGGGCAGGGTGTACATGCCGCGGTGCTTCTCCGCGCCGAGGAAGAGCACGCGCTTCAAATGCGGGAAGTTCGCGGTCTTGAGCCGGCCGCGCTCGCTGGTCTTGAGCTCGGGCACGAGGTCGTAGACCGTGGCCACGTAGTCGATGTCGCGGAAGCCGTCCATGATGAAGATGTTTTCGCACTCGGACTGCCCCAGCAGGTATTCCAGCTCCGCGCGGCGGTAGTGGGTGTTCACGGTCAAGAGCACCGCGCCGATGCGCGCGGTGGCGAACTGCAGCACCACCCAGTAGGGCACGTTGTTGGCCCACAGGGCCACCTTCTCCCCGCGCTGCACGCCCAGGGCCATGAGGCCCATGGCCACCTCGTCCACCAGGTCTGAAAACTGCCGCCAGGACAGGCGTAAGGAACGGTCCACGTAGACCACGGCGTCGCGGTTGGGCCACTGGTCCACGGTTTCGGCCAGCATCTGGCCCAGGGTGATCTCGCGTAAGGCTGTGTCGCGCCCCATGGCCTACTCCGGGAAGTAGAGCACGGCGTAGATGGACGCCGGCCCGCCCGTGGCCGAGACATTGTGCGGCACCACGGAGTTGAAATAGATGCTGTCGCCGGGGCCGAGGATGCTCGTCTCCCGCCCGAAAACCAGCTTGAGCTGGCCGCTGACCACCACGATGAACTCCTCGCCCTCGTGGGAGGACAGGGTCTGGTCCTCCTCGGGCTCGGGCAGCATCTCGATGAAGAAGGGCTCCATGTGCCGGTCGGTCTTGCCCCGGCCCAGGGAGTGGTACGTGTGGCTGGCGGGCGTGTCGCCGTGCTGGTGCATGGCCAGCTCCTGGGAGCGCTCGTCCAGGCGCACGATGAGCGGGTCGCGGCTCACCTGGTCGTCCAGGAAGGTGCCCAGGCGCAGGCCCAGGGCGCGGGCGATCTTGAGCAGCGGCCCCAGGGAGGGGTAGCGGTCCTCGGTCTCCACCGCGTTCAGGAAGGTCTCGTCCAGGCCCGTGCGCTCAGAGAGATCGGCCAGGCTCAAATTCTGCTTTTCGCGAAAGGCGCGTATGCGCTCACCCACCCTCTTGTCCATGCTGCCACCTCAATCCTGCGCTGACGTTCACTATTTGCACGCATGCGGCACAGGTCCGACGCCCGGACCAGAGCCACAGTCCCCACAATGCGCTCCGCCTTACCTGAAACCCCCGTTTTTGTCGACCACTGCGAAGTGTTTACTCACTTTTTCAGGGCTCCTTTTCCGCCCCCCGAGTCACCGCCGCGCAGCTTGCCAGTCCTCGGCCATGGGTGCTATGCTTTTTCGGCATACGTCTTCCGGCACCTGCAACCGACCGAGCCCGCACCATGGACACCAAACACAAACAGGAACAGCACGCCACGGTGCACCGCCCAGAGGGCGGCAGGCTGATCAAGGGCCTGTTCTCCACCCAGACCGTGGAGAAAGTCGGCACCGGAACCACCCAGCGCAAGACCATCAGCAAGATGTTCTGGTTCTGCACGCAGACCGAGCCGGACGCGGTCCAGGTCCAGGCCCTGAACAAGAACATGGTCCCCTCCGGCGCCATCACGGCCGTGCCTCTGGACGATTTTCTGGCCAGGTACAACCCAGAGCCGGAGATGTACCTGAAGAGCGTGTACCCGAAGATGCAGGAGCTTTCTTCCACGGTGCAGCGCGCAGAGGAGCAGCGCCAGCGCGGGGCGCTGTACAGCGCCCAGTTCGAGTACGAGAACGCGCTGACCGTGGACGAGGAGAACGTGCGCGCCAACTTCGGCCTGGGACTGACCTACGTGGAGCGCGGCGAAACCGTGAAGGCCAAGGACATCCTGGGCCGCATCGTGGGGCTGGACGCGGCCTTTGCGCCGGAACACAAGCATTTGTTCAACGAGTTCGGCATCAGCCTGCGCAAAAGCCGCATGGTGGACCAGTCCATCGAGTACTACTCCCGCGCCCTGACCATGACCGAGACCGACGAGAACCTGCACTACAACGCAGCACGCGCCTATTACGACAAGGGCGACCTGGCCAAGTGCCGCGAGCACCTGCAGCAGGCCCTGGCCATCAATCCCAAGCACGAAGAAGTGCTCAAGTTCATCGAGTTTCTGAACAAGAAGAAGTAGGCCGCGCCGCCATGTCCCACCTGGCCCTGGCCCGCGTCGGCTTCGCCCATCCCAAAGCCCCCGGAACCTCCGGCGCTGGCCGCGCCATCCTGGACCAGGCGGACCTGGACGTGCCGCGCGGGGCCTTTGTGCTGCTCACCGGCCCCTCTGGCGCGGGCAAAAGCACCCTGCTGCGGCTCTTCTGCCGCCTGGAGGAGCCGCAAACCGGCCAGGTGCTGCTGGACGGCCAGGACGTGGCCGCCCTGGCCCCGGCCCAGTTGCGCCGTCGGGTGAGCTACCTCCAGCAGACCCCCACCGTGATCCCCGGCAGCGTGCGCGCAAACCTTCTTTTGCCCTTCTCCTTCAAGGCCGCGCACGGCCAGACCCCGCCGGACGACACGGCCCTGGCCACCCTGCTGGACAGCCTGGCGGCGGGCGACATCCCGCTCTCCCAGGAGGCTTCCACCCTCTCCGTGGGCCAGCGCCAGCGCCTGTGCCTGGCCCGGGCGCTCCTGACCCGGCCCGAGGTGCTGCTGCTGGACGAACCCACCAGCGCGCTGGACCCGGAAAGCGCCCAGGCCGTGCTCAGGGCGGCGGAGTCCTTCTGCCTGGACCAGGGCGGCACGGTCATCCTGGTCAGCCACGCCGAGTTCGCGCCCGCACGGGTCACGCCCGCGCCCTATGTACTCTGCGGCGGAACGCTTTGCCGCGCGGGGGCCGCATGACCGCTGGCGTCCTCGACATCAGCCTCTGGCGGCTGTGCCTGGCCCTGGTCTTCTCGCTGCTGGCCGGGGGCTGCTCCCTTGCGCTCAAGCTGGGCCTGGGGCGCGACATCGCCATCGGCACGGTGCGCACCTTTGCCCAGCTCTTCCTCATGGGCTGGGTGCTGGGCCTGGTCTTTGCCGTGGATTCGCCCTGGCTGGTGCTGGCGCTGTTCCTGGTCATGGCCGGGGCTGCGGCGCACACGGCGCGCGGGCGCATACACGAGAAGGCCGTGGGCTTCGCCTGGCCCATGTATGCCTCCATGGCCTGCGTGTACCTCGTGGTCACCATCACGGTCACCGGGGCCATCGTCCACGCCGAGCCCTGGTGGAAGCCGCAGTACTTCCTGCCCATCGGCGGCATGGTCTTGGGCAATTCCATGAACTCCGTGGCCGTGGCCCTGGACCGGCTCTTCTCCGACCTGCGGGCCCGCGCCGCCGTGGTGGAGATGCAGCTCTGCCTCGGGGCCGACGCGGCCGAGGCCAGCGCCGACGTGGTGCGCACGGCCATCCGCGCGGGCATGATCCCGTCCATCAACTCCATGATGGCCGTGGGCCTGGTCTCCATCCCCGGCATGATGACCGGCCAGATCCTGGGCGGCAGCGACCCTTCCCAGGCCATCCGCTACCAGATCGTGGTCATGCTCATGATCGTGGGCGCAACGGCTCTGGGCAGCACGGTGCTGACCCTGGTCATCCGCCGCCGCTGCTTCGCCCCGGGCGACCGCCCGCTGCTGCGCTGACAGCTCCTTTCCGTGGCCGTCTATGGCGCATCGGTTTATCCGTTGCGTTCGGCTTGCGCTGCGGATAGACTTCGCTTCAGCATCGGCGATGAGCGCCCTTGCCCAAGGAGTCTCCATGGTTCTGGACCGCCACCACATGCTCAGCCTGCACAACGTGCTTGAGGGGCTCCGGCTTGGCCTGTGCGACTTCTCCGGCCCCTCGCGCGTGGCGCTCATCTATGCCCAGGACCCCGGCGACCCCCTGCGCGTGGTCGACCCCCAGGGACTGCTGGCCGGGCACGAGCCCAGGCTGCGCGAATACTACCTGGACTCCGACGAGTGGCGCCAGGGCCTGCCCGACCCGGCCCACGTGACCTTCTTCGACCAGGCCAGGTCCAAGCGCGTCGGCCTTGCGGGCATTGTCAGCCTGGGCGGGCGCTCGCCAGGGGTGAGCTACCAGATGTGGTTCACCGACCGGCACGTGAACCTGTGCTCGCCCGGGCCCACGCGGCGCTGGCTGGAGCTGGCGCTTTTGCAGTTCTCGCACAACCTGGCGGCGCGCGACCTCTTCGCGCTCGACTCCGCCGCGCTCATGCTCCAGGAAATGGCCCCCCACGCGGTGCACGACTACATCATGGACGAGCGCTCGCACAACCACGGGCCAGACACGCGGCTGCGCGTGTACAACATCCTCGGGGCCATCATGCAGATCAGCAAGACCCCGGAGGAAGGGGCCTGGGCGCGCGGGCACCTGGCCTTTGTGGAGCCCGCGCGGCTGCCGCGCCTGCACTATCTGATGCGCTTCCCCAAGGCCGAGCGCCCGCGCCTGGACAACAGCAAGCACGTGCGCAAGATGCTTCAGTCCGTGGAGCGCAGCAGGCGGCTGCTCGTGTCCGACGGCGAGCACATCATCGGCATCGCCGCGGGCGAGCTGCCGCCCTCCAGCCTGTGCGCCCTGTTCAACGGCCGCCACGGCATGCTCTTCATGGACGACAAGCTGGTGTGCAGCTTTTCCGACGGCGCCTTCCAGTCCACCAACCGCAAGCCCAGCCTGGTGAACCTGGAGGAGGCCCTGCTGGAGTGGCCGCTGGACACGGACCAGCGCGACGCCCTGTTCGGCTCGGTGTCGCGCATCGTGGCCTTTGCCGGTGAGCAGAAATACGGTTGCTCGCTCATCGTGGACCCGTACACCCCGCTCTTGCCGGTTTCCGGCCACACCCTGGAGACCCCGCTGCCCCTGGAAATCGACGAGCACCTGACCCTGGCCGCAGCCCTGGCCAAGGTCGACGGCGCGCTGCACCTCTCGGCCACCAGCAACCAGCTCTGCGGCTTCGCCTGCCTCATGGACGGGCCCTGCTTCCCCGGCGAGGACCGCTCGCGCGGGGCGCGCTACAACTCGGCCCTGCGCTTCACGTACTCCCACCCGGAGCTCATTGTGGTGGTGGTCTCTTCCGACCGTCCTGTCTCGGTGATGCAGAAGGGCGCGGACATCTCGCGGCCGCCGGTGTGGCCGGCGGTGCCCAGCCTGCTGCGCCCGCCAGCGACCCTGGCGCACTGGCTGGACACCGGCCAGAGCTGACCCGGACCGGATTACGGGCCACCGACTGGAACACGCTCGCGGGATCACGCCCGGAAGCTGCGGCCCGATCGCTGCGGCCCGATCGCTGCGGCCCGATCGCTGCGGTCAGAAAGAAGGGCCGCAAGCCGGGGCGCTCGGCCTCAGCTGGCCGGATTTCAATCCTGGCTGGCCTGCCGCCGCTTCCTGGCCACCCGCTGCAACAGCCGACGCAGCACGTCCGGCTCAAAGGGCTTGGCGATGTACTCATCCATGCCTGCGGCCAGGAACTTCTCGCGGTCGCCCGTGAGGGCGTAGGCCGTCATGGCGATGATCGGGACGCGGCCCTCCCGGCCCGCCAGGATGGTGTGGCGCAGGATGCGCGTGGCCTCCAGCCCGTCCATCTCAGGCATCTGGATGTCCATGAGCACGCAGTCGAACTCCTCGTGCAGGGCGGCCTCCACTGCGGCGCGGCCATCATTCACGGCCACCACGCTGTGGCCCATGCGCTCCAGCAGCACCCGCGCGCCCAGCTGGCCGATGAGTTCGTCCTCGGCCAAGAGGATGCGCAGGGGCGCGGGCTCGTCCTCCTCCTCTGGTCCGTTTGGACCCTGCGCGGGCAGGGCCTGGACCACGGGCGCGGGCAAGGCCAGAACCACCGCGGTGCCCGCCCCGACCTCGCTGGCGAAGCACAGGGACCCGCCCAGGCTCTCCACGATGCGCCGGACAATGGCCAGGCCCAGGCCAGCGCCCTCAAACTGCCGGGTGTACGAGCCGTCGACCTGACTGAAGCGGTCGAAGATCTTGCCCAGCTTGTCTTCCGGAATGCCCACGCCGGTGTCGGTCACGCTGAGGTAGATGCGGGCCGGGCTGTTTCCGGGCAGCACGCGGTGCCAGGCCTCGATGCGGATCTCCCCCTGGCGGGTGAACTTCACGGCGTTGCCCACGAGGTTGAAGACGATCTGGCGGATGCGCGCCCCGTCGCCCAGCAGCAGTGCGGGCAGGCCAGGCTCTGCCTGGACGATGAGCGAAAGCCCCTTGCGTGTGCAGATGTGCCCGAATACGCCCACCGTGGCCGCCAGGATGTCGGCCGGAGGAAAGGGCTCGCTCCTGAAGGACAGCACCCCGGCCTCGATGCGCGAGAAGTCCAGGATGTCGTCGAGCAGGGACAACAGCCTGTTGGCGGACTCGAAGGCGTTGCGGGCGTATACCTGCTGGCCGGGCTTGAGCTCCTCCAGCATGAGCAGTTGGAGCATGCCCAGCACGCCGTTCATGGGCGTGCGCAGCTCGTGGCTCATGTTGGCCAGAAACTCGCTCTTGGCGCGGTTGGCGGTCTCCGCAGCCTCCTTGGCGGCCAGGAGCGCCACCTCGGTCTGCTTGCGCTCGGTGATGTCCGTGAAGATGCAGTGGGTGCGCAGAAACTTTCCGTCACGGTCGAGCTGCACCCGGCCATTGAACGAGGCCCGGATGATGCGCCCGTCCTTGGCCGCCATCTCGAACTCCACGCCGTCGATGAGCAGGCACTGCTTGAACATGGGGAAGTTGCGGTCAAAGTGGTCCGTGTACCCCGGGCCCAGGAAGTCGCCGAACCAGCGGCCGATGACCTCCTCCCGCTCGTAGCCCAGGGTTTCCAGCCACCTCTTGTTCACGTCGAGAAAATACCCCCGCTCGTCCAGCGACTGGTAGGGCAGGGGGGCGTTCTCAAAGAGCATGCGGAAGCGGGTCTCTGTCTGGCGCAGCGCGGCCTCGGCCTGCTTGCGTTCGGTGATGTCCCGGATGATCCAGGTGAAGTACCTGCCCTCGGCTGTTTGCCAGGAGGAGACGGACAGCTCCAGCGGCAGCTCCGCGCCGTCCTTGCGCAGGCCTGTGCGCTCCGTGGCCTGGCCGAGGCTGGAGGCCTGGCCGTTGGCGGCGTGGGGCTGCGCGCCGTCGCCCCGGGCCTCCTGGAAGGCCTCCGGGATCAGGGCGTTCACGGGCATGCCCAGGGCTTCCCCGCTCGTGTAGCCGAACAGGCGCACGGCGGAGTCGTTGAAGAAGGTGATGCTCCCGTCGGAGCTGATGGTGACGATGGCGTCCACCGCGCTGTGGGCCACGGAGCGGAACCGGGCCTCGCTGTTCTCCAGGGCCTCGGCTGCGCGCTTGCGCTCGGTGATGTCGATGAGACTGACAAGAACGAAGTTCTCTTCCCTGAGCCTGACCAGGGCTGTTGAGATCAGGAAGTATGCGATGGCCTGCTTGCCGTCCACCGTCAGTCTCAAGCGGCCTTCTCCGTTGAAGGTCTCCTCGCCGGTGGCGAAGGTGCGCTCGACCCGGGTCCGCACGGGGCAGCTTTGGCACTCCATAGTCCGTCCACAGCCCCCTTCCTTGAGAGCATTCACGCATTGCAGCACTTCGCCGCCGAGGCGCTTCAGCAGCGCCGCCTTGGGCTGGCCGAGCCTGGCCTCCACGGCATGGTTGACATCCGCCACCCTGCCCTCCGCGTTGACCAGCAGCAGCAGTGCGGGCGTGTTGTCGAACATTGTGTTCAGGAATTCGGTCTTGGCCAGAAGCTCTTCCTGGACGCGCTTGCGCTCGGTGATGTCCGTGACCACCCCGACAACACCGTTGACCTTCCCAGCCACGTCGTGTGTGGCGGCCTTGTTGAACATGACATCGCGCTTCTCGCCGTTCTTGTTGGTATAGTGGTAGTCGTACATCTGGACGCCATCGGCGGCCATGAGGGCTTCGTCCATGTCGAAATACTTGCGGGCTTCGTCCTCGGAGTAGAGTTCGAACACGCCCTTGCCAAGGAATTCCTCCCGGGGACGATTGAGGAAGGTGCTAAAGGCGGCGTTGCAGCCGGTGTAGGTGCCTGCCCGATTCTTGATGAAGATGGGACTGGGGATGGCGTTCAGGATGCTTTCGGTGAGGGCTATGGTCTCGCACAATTCATCCTCCATCTGCCTGCGCTCGGTGATGTCCAGGCAGTGGCCGATGTAGCCCAGGAATTCGTTTTGGCTGTCGTAACGCGGGGATCCCTTGTCCACTATCCAGCGATACTCCCCGCTGGCGTGGCGGAGCCGGTACTCCATGCTGAAGCTCTCGCGCTTGTCAAAGGCCGAAACGTAGATGTCCATGCAGCGCTGCAGGTCGTCGGGGTGCACGCCCGCGGCCCAGCCGTTGCCCAGCTCCTGGCTCAAGGCGCGGCCGGTGAAGCTGAGCCACGGCTCGTTGAAATAGTTGCAGAGCTTGTCCGGGCCGCTGGTCCAGATGAGGGCCTGGCCGGAGTTGGCCAGGGTGCGGAAGTGCAGCTCGCTCTCGGCCAGGCGTGTCTCCAGCTCCCTGCGCTCGGTGATGTCGCTCAAGGTGCCGACCATGCGCCGCGCCCTGCCCCCGGCTTCCTTCTCAATGGCCTTGCCGCGCGTGCAGACCCACTTCCACTCGCCGTCCCGGGTGCGCATGCGCAGGTCGATGCCAAAGCCCAGGCCGCTGGCGATGGCCTGTTCCAGCTCCCGCTCCGCCCGGCCGAGGTCATCCGGGTGCACCAGGGCCCGCCAGGTGGCGTAGTTGGCCGCAAACTCGCCGTCGGCGTAGCCCAGCAGGCCGTAGTAGAGCGGGCTGAAATAGACCTCGCCGCTGTGCATCTGCCAGTCCCAGAGGCCGTCGTTCACGGCGGTGAGGGTGGCCCGGTACTTGGCCTCGCTGGCGGCCAGGTCTTCCGTGCGGCGCAGCACCAGCAGGCGCAGGGTGAACACAAAGGCCGTGAGCAGGCACAGGGCGACGAGGCCGCCGCCCAGGGTCCAGGACAGCCAGCCGGGCAGCGCCTGCTCCGGGGCCAGGCCCAGCCACTTGTCGCGCAGCTGGTAGAACAGGGAGCCCGGCCGGGCCTTCAATCCGGCCAGGTGCCGGTCCAGGGCGGGCAGCAGGTCCTCCCGGCCGCCCTTTTTCACGGCGTAGCGCAGCTGCATGGGCGAGAACACGATGTCCGTGCGCTCCACGGCATACTTCTGGGCCAGGGCGTTGCCCACGATGTTCAGGCACACGCCCGCGTCGGCCTCGCCGCGCGCCACGGCTTCGAGCACGCCCGCAAACTCGTCCGTATTGACCAGGGTGGCCTTGATGCCGAACTGGGCCAGCAGGGACTGCATGTTCTGGCCGGTGGCGCTGCTTTTCAGGGCGCTGATGGTCTTGCCCTCAAGGTCGAGGACCGTGTGGATGGCCGAGCCGCGCTTTTTGTACACCACGCCCCAGTCCAGGAGCAGGTACTCCTCGGAGAAGCGGAGGTTCTGGGCGCGCTCCGGGGTTTTGGCGATGCTCGGCAACAGGTCGATCCCGCCCTGTTCCAGCCGGTCCAGGCACTGGTCCCAGGTGCCGGGCACAAAGACCAGCTCCCAGTTCTCGCGCCCGGCCAGGTCGCGCAGCATGTCGACAAAATAGCCCTTGGCCTGGCCCTTTTCGCTGAAGATGAGCGGCGCGAAATTGTACACGCCCACGCGCACCGGCTGTGCGGCCAGGGCAGAGGTGCAGGCAAGGAGCAGAACGACACCCAGCACGATGATCCGGCACAGAGCTCTCTTGTACTGCGGCACGTGCTCCTCCGGAGTGGCCTTGGGCATGACGGCTGGAAGGCTACTGTATCGTATGTCACAACCGCGTGGCCGTGGCAAGGGAGGCCGGGGGAAGCGCTGCGGGCTGCGGCAAGGTTGTCGCGGTTGGGGCGGGGCCTTTGGGCCGGGCGCACTGTGGGCTAAAGAGAAGGCCAAAGGGCGACTCAAAGCGGCTGAAGCGACAGCTCCTGAGCGATGCGCTCCATGATCCGCTCCACGTCCGGCGCCTGGATGGGTTTGACCAGATAGGCGAAGGCGCTGCAACAGCAATAGGCCCGCACGACATCCTGGGAGTCGCTGGTGGCCGTGGCCATGACGGCCAGGACGCCGCGCGGAATACGGTGCGCGTTGTACAGCTCGAACTCGCGGATGCGCTCCAGGGCGTCCAGCCCGTTCATCTCCGGCATCATGATGTCCATGAAGATGAGGTCAAAGGGGGCGGACTCCTCCACGGCCAGGCAATAGGCCTGCACGGCCTCCTTGCCGTTGACGGCCATGACGCACTGGCCAAACGGCTCCAGGATGGAGCGCAGGTACTTCATGCCGAGAAGGTCGTCCTCAACAATCAGGATGCGCATGGCGCCTCTCCGGGAACAGGGCCGGGTCTAGCCGCCACCCGAAGGCTGCAACGATGCCCTGTTCAGCCCTGGATGCCACAATCCGGGCGGCGGCGCAATCGCTTCCGGGTTGCCGGGCCTGCTGCGGACGCAGCCGGGGCCAAAGGCCTGCGCGGCCCGGCAGGCCTCATGCCCCGCTCCCGGCAGGCCTCACGATCCTCCGATGATCCCGAGCATGCGGTCGCGGTCGACCATGCCCGCCAGCCGGCCCTCTGCGTCGAGCACCACCAGGCGCTTGCCGCCGGTCTCCAGCATGCGCCGCAGCACGTCGGAAAGCGGGGTGTCCTGCCGCACGCTGTACACGTCCGGCTCCATGGCCTCGCGCACCAGCGCGCCAAAGGGCTTGGCCTCGCCCTTGCCCGGCGTCAGCAAATTGGCCAGGGCCCGCAGCAGGCCCGGCTTTTCGCGCTGGCTGTAGCGTTTGAGCAGTTCGCGGTCGAGCACGATGCCCAGCACCCGGCCCGTTTCATCCACCACCACCACGCGGCGCAGGGGCGAGGCCACGAGCTTGTCCAGGGCCTGCTCCAGGGGGGCCTCCGGCCCGACTGTGGGCACCTCGCGCAGCATGACATCGCCCGCCGTGAGGTTCAGGCCCTGGGGCAGCTGCGGGGGCACAGGCCCGGCGCCCGCCGGGGTCATGTACGCGGCGTCCGCAGGGGCAAAAGACGCGGCAGGGGTCATGGACGCGGCAGGGGTCATGGACGCGGCGGTGGAGATGGTGCGCAGGATGTCGATGCGGCTGACGATGCCGACCAGGTCGCCCGCGTCGTCCACCACGACCAGGCGCTTGAGCTTGCGCGCGGCCATGAGCGCCGCAGCCTCAGGCACGCTGGCCCGGATGTTCACCGTGACCAGCTGGCCGCTCATGACGTCCAGGGCGGTCTTGCCCTGCACGGTGAGCCTGCGGGCCTCCTCGCCGCGCATCTCGGCCGGCAGCTCCGCATACAGGCTCAGGCGAAAGGCCATGCCCGCGCGCGCCAGCAGGTCCCCGCCGGTGATCATGCCCACGGCCTTGCCGCCCTCGGCCACGACCACGGACTTGATCCCGCGCGAGAGCAGCAGGTCCAGCACCTGGGGCAGGGGCGTGGCCGGGGCCACGGTGAACACGTCGTGGGTCATGACATCGCGCACGCGCATGGAGCAGTGGAAGGTGGCCGCCACCGCGTGCCGGGTGATGACGCCCTCGCGCACCATCTCTTCCACGAGGGGCAGAAAGGCCTGGATGCGCTCCGGCCTGTCCACGATCTCCACCACCACGGGCAGGTCCTCGGACAGGCGCAGAATCTTGGCCGTGTGCACCAGGCTGCCCGCGCCAAAGCCCAGCAGCCCCCGCGTGACCGTGGCTCCGGCCAGGCCGCGCCGGTGGGCCTGCTCCACGATGGCCTCGTACACAAGCTTGCCCTCGGCGTGGTCGCTTTCGCCCACGTAGATGCGCAGAACTTCCGCTTCGGTCCGGATCTTCATGGTGTTCCCCCGTGTCTGTGCCATGGTTCAGCCGCTTCGTCTGGCCGATTCGTCTGAGAGTTGTTGTGGCCGCGCCCGGAAACGCGCCTGCGCCCACGGCAAAAGGCCCGGCTCAGAGCACCCGGCCCAGGGCCGCGCCCAGGGCGAAGGCCGCGAAGCCCAGCGCGTTCTGCCCGATCAGGTTGAGCCCCGCGTAAACCCACTGGGAGCCGCGCATAAGCTCGCCGGTTTCAAAGATGAGCGAAGAGAAGGTGGTGAAAGCGCCCATGAAGCCCACCAGGATGACCACGCGCAGCTCGGCGCGGATGAGCTGGCGCTCGTCGGCCAGAACCCAGACCAGGCCGAAGAGCAGGCAGCCCAAGAGGTTCACGGCGGCGGTGCCCCAGGGAAAGTCCCGGCCCATGAGGTCGTGGACCGCGCCGGAAAGCCAGTACCGGGAAAGGGTGCCGCAGGTTCCGGCCAGGGCCAGCAGCAGGATCTTGTGCAGCATGGGGCTGGTGTTCATTGTGGTTGGGCTCCCGTTGTGGCTGTAGCCTGAAATGGGCCCGGAGCACAACCGCCGCGTTCCGGCCCGGTCCAGGGGCCTTGCGGCGCGCGCCTGCATCGAGAACGACCATTTGACATCGGGCATTTGCCACCGGGCATTTGCCACGGGCCATTTCCCACGGCCAATTGCTCTGGGCCAATTGACACTGGCCGGATGATGTGCCAGCACAGAGCCTTTGCAAAAGCGCTGCAACCCGCCAGGAGATCATGACAATACCGCTCTGCGCCGGTCTTGTCCAAACTCCCGGCCGCTTTTCCGCCGCGCCAGCACCCTCCAACCTTGCGGAGTCCCTGTCATGCAGCGCCTGCTCCTTCCCGCCGCCCTCGCCTTCACCCTGCTGCTCTGCTCCTGCGTCGAGATGACCCCGCCGCCCAAGGACTGCGAGGTCCGGGACAAGGACGTCAACTTCGCCTACACCGGCGGCTGCAAGGACGGCTACGCCGAGGGCTACGGCGTGGCCAAGGGCGAGAGCAAAATAGTCGCCGGGCTTGCGGAGTTCGACGAATACCGGGGGATGTTCCACAACGGCATTGAGCACGGCAAGGGCCTGTACATCTGGGCTCCCGGCAGCACACAGTACGATGGCGACTGGGTGGAGGGCCACAGGACCGGCAAGGGCACGTTCACCCGGTATGACTTCGTGTACGAGGGCGACTGGGTGAATGGCAAATGGGACGGTGTGGGCACCTTGCGCTACAACGCCGGGCCATACTACATAGGCGACTGGAAGAACGGCAAGCGCAACGGTTTCGGCACCGGCACGGAATTCCGGGATACAAGCAAAAAAATTGGCCTCTGGAAGGAGGATGCGTTCGTCCGCGCCTGCGCCGACGCCTATGCCTGCGGTGCTCGCAAGACCAACGGCCCCTGCCAGGTGGTGGACCAGGACATCGCCGTGGACTACGCCGGGCAGTGCAAGGACGGCTTCGCCAGCGGCGCGGGCGTGGCCAAGGGCCGGGACCAGTACCGGGGAACCCTGGCCGGGGGCCTGCCCAACGGCAAGGGCACGTACACCTGGGCCAGCGGCACCCGATATGCGGGCGGGTTCAACGCCGGAGCGCGCAGCGGCTTTGGCATCCTGAGCGTTCCGCGCGCGGTCTACAACCCCAAGACCATGGCCAAGCACGGCGGGCAGTGGACGGGCGACACCTACGTCGTGGCCGGCATCTGGGACGGGTTCGAAGTGCAGACCCTGTGCCCCAGCGAGGCCGCCTGCGCCGCGCAAAAGGCGCGGGAGGAAAAACTGCGCCAGGAACGGGAGACCCAGGCCCGGCTTGAGCGCGAGGCCCAGGAGCGGCGCGACCGCGTGGCCCAGGAGGCCAGAAGAAAGCAGGAGGAGGCGCAGGCGCGCAGAGACGCCCGTCGGCCCAGAACCTCCGGCTCCAGCTCCAGCTCCGGCTCCAGCTCCAGCTCCGGCTCCAGCTCCGGCTCCGACAGCGGGCCAACCCAGGTCGACTACATCATGGTCACGGCGGACATCCAGGCCTGGGGCAACTACGACATCGCCCTGCGCATCGACAACTACAACGGCTCCCCCGACGGGGAAAGCCCCGGCTACATCAGCGACAAGAGCGAGTGGTGGCACTCCAAGACCATCGGCAAGGGCTACAACGGCCGCATCGGGGGCCGGTACAAGTTCGAGGTCAAGTTTCGCAACGTGCGCAACGTCGTCTGCACCGGCACCTTTTCCCCGGACAGCAGCAAGAGGACGTTCAAGATACAGCTGCACGAGGACTGCACCGACGCCGGAAGCAACGCGTACTGACCCGCCGGGCGCTGGGCCTGCCCTTGGCCCTTGCCGCCGGGACATTCGCGCCGTAGATTCGGCCCACTGCGTGCGTGCTGCGCCGCGCCGCCATAAACCACGCGGACCAAAGGACGCCATGACGCCACCCGCCAGCCCATCTCCGACCGCCCAGGCCCCGGTCGCGCTTTCCGTGCTGGTGGCCACCTGCGACCGCCTGGAGCAGCTCAAGTGCGCGGTGGACTCCATCCTTGGCGGGGTGCGCCTGCCCCTGGAGCTCATCGTGGTGGACGGCGGCTCCACCGACGGCACCGTGGAGTACCTGCTGAACACGCCCGGCGTGACCCCGGTGCTCCAGGGCCGCAAGCTGGGCCCGGCCAGAAGCTACAACGAGGCCTGGGCCCAGGCCTGCGGCGAGTATACCTGCTGGCTGTCGGACGACACCGAGCTGGTGCCCGGCGCGCTGGACGCCGCCGTTACGATCCTGAAGACCGATCCGGGCATCGGCATGGTCGGGCTGAAAACGCGGGACACACTGGGGCCCTGGGTCCAGGAGCCCTATGTCGGCGGCATCAGCGAATACGGCGTCCTCAACTGCAACCACGGAGTGCTGCGGCTGGACCTCTTGCGCGCCGTAGGCTGCTTCACCGAGGCCTACAAGTTCTACTTCATCGACCCGGACCTTACGGCCAAGATCTTGTGCGCGGGCCGCCGCGTGGTCATGACCCGGCAGGTCTCGGTGCTGCACCACCGGGCCTGGAGCGAGACCCAGGGCGTGGTCCAGCGGGCCGAGAGCGTGTCCGGCGGGGTGGACAACGCAGCCCTGTACCGGGAGTTTTTTCGCTTTCTTGCCACAGCGCAGGGACGCAAGGCACGCCTGCGCTCCCTCACGCCCGGCATCCTGGACCGGCTGTACCGGGGCAGGCCCCCGGCCTGGACGGACTGGACCCGCCTGGGTCTGAACCGGCGCGACGTGAACAATCTCCTGAACACCTGGTTCATCAGCCCGCTGGACCCGCTCCTGAGCCTGGGCAGGCCCTACCATCTGGCCCAGACCCTGCCGCAGGAGCTGCTGGCCCACCCGGACAACCCCCTCCGCGCGCTGGCCTGCGGACAGTAGCTCGGACGGACGCCTTAGTCCGCAGCCTCGCGGCGACGTGGCCCTAGTCCAGCTGCCACCGGAGGCGCGCATCCTGGCCGTGCCCGGCTGGGGTCTCAGCTGCCCTGGTCTCGTCCGCCTGGCCACTTCCGTCTAGCCTTCCGCATGGTCTTCCGCGTGGCCGGGCAGGTCCTCCACCGCGCAGCGGAAGGCTCCACGCGCGTGGAACACGGCCAAAGAGCGTTCACCCCCGCCCACTTGCCAGACGCCAACCATCTGTTCGGACACGAATATGTTCCAATAGGCTCCTTCCGGCCAAAAACCGCCGACAGGGGCCCAGCGTATTTTTTCTGTTGCGACACACCTTGACATTCTTTAAATTCAAATTTAAATGAAATTTGAAATCGAATTTACATCCGAACGTTTTTTCCTGGAGTCGCCATGAAAATACTCAGCCCGCACTGCACAAAAGCTCGCCTGCTCCAAGCCGGCCGTCAGGTGTTCGTCCAGCATGGCCTGAAAAATGCTACGGTTCGCGAGATCTGCGATCTTGCCGGTGCCAACGTGGCCGCCGTGAGCTATCATTTCGGGAGCAAGGAAAAGCTGTACATGTGCATCCTGGAGAACCACCTCGTGGAAGGGGAGCTGCTGTATCCCCTGGACCAGGGCATCACCCCGCAGAGTTCGCCGGAGGACCGCCTGCGCGCCCATGTGCACGGCTTCCTGCAGCAGACCCTGGGCGACGGCAACCCGGAGACCGAGCGCCTGGGCAAGCTGTTGATCCAGGAGATCATTGAGCCGTCTCAATATTTTGGCGAACTCTTTGAAAAACACTGCCGACCCAGGCACGATCGTCTGCTCTCCATCGTGCGCGCGCTGCTGCCCGGACTGGATGAGCTCTCCGTGGCCCGCTGCGCGTCCAGCATCGCCGGGCAGTGCGTGTTGTTCGACTTCGCCCGGGAGACCATGGCCCGCATGGCCCCGGAGCTGGTGCTCAAGTCCAGCAACATCGACAGCATCGCCGACTTCATCTTCGAATTCTCCATGGGCGGCATCGAGCGGCTGCTGGCGCGGACCAAGGCCCCGGCCACGGCCTGATTCCCCCCTGTGTTCGTCAACATCCAACTCAACACGGACTAGGACAGTACATGCGCACGCACCCTCATTTCGCAGTGTCGATCCTTATTGCCGCCGCCCTGGCGACCCTTGCCGGGTGCGGTCAGAGCACGCAGGCGAGCGCGCCCCCGGCCAGCGAACCGGAAGTCGCCGTGGCCACCATGGCCCTGGAAAAAACGACCCTGACCACGGTGCTGCCCGGCCGCACCTCCGCCTTTCTCGTGGCCGAGGTGCGCCCCCAGGTGGGCGGCATCATCCAGAAGCGCCTGTTCGTCGAAGGCTCCGACGTGAAGGCGGGCCAGGTGCTCTACCAGATCGACCCGGCCACCTACCAGGCCGCCTACGACAACGCCAGGGCGGCCCTGGCCAAGGCCGAGGCCAACGCCCAGCCCGCGCGGCTCAAGGGCGAGCGCTACGCCAGCCTGTCCAAGGTGCGCGCCGTGAGCCAGCAGGACAACGACGACGCCCAGGCCGCCAACCGCCAGGCCCAGGCCGAGGTCCTCTCGGCCAAGGCCGCGCTGGAGTCCGCGCACATCAACCTGGCCTACACCCGCGTGACCGCGCCCATCTCCGGGCGCATCGGCAAGTCCGCGGTCACGCCCGGAGCCCTGGTCACGGCCAGCCAGGCCGCGCCCCTGGCCACCATCCAGCAGACCGACCAGATTTACGTGGACGTGACCCAGTCCAGCAGCGAGGTCATGCGCCTGCGCCGCGACATGGCCAGCGGCAGGCTCAAGAAGGCCGGGGCCGACGCGGCCAAGGCCACGCTGCTCTTTGACGACGGCACGGCCTATGCGAAGGAGGGCGTGCTGCAGTTCTCGGACATCACCGTGGACCCCAGCACCGGGGTCATCACCCTGCGCGCCGTGTTTCCCAATCCGGGCCGCGAGCTGATGCCCGGCCTGTACGTGCGCGCCGTGCTGGAGGAAGGCACCGACGACCAGGCCATCCTGGTGCCCCAGCAGGCCGTGAGCCGCGACTCCAAGGGCGCGCCCCTGGTCATGCTGGTCAAGCCCGACAACAGCGTGGAGGCCCGGCCCATCGAGGTCAGCCGCGTGGTGGGCGACAAGTGGCTGGTGTCCGGCGGCCTGGCCACAGGCGATCGGGTCATCGTGGAGGGGCTGCAAAAGGCCCGGCCCGGAGCCAAGGTCAAGCCTGTGGAAACCGCGCCCGTGGCCGCCAAGCCCGCCGACGCACAACCCGGCGACGCCAAGCCTGTCGGCTCCGCTTCCCCGTCCGGCCAGACCCAGGCCGCACCCATGTCCGCAGCCCCGGCCAAGACTCCGGCCATGTCTTCGGACAAGGCTCCGGCCGCCGCACCGGCGGCCAAGGCCGGAGCGGCGGACCTGCCGCCTGCCACGGCTGCAGCCCCGGCCCCGGCTTCCGCCTTTGGCAAAGCCGCCGCCTCGGCCAAGACCGCTGCCCAGGCCCAGGCCATGCCGGTCAAGACCGCGCCAGTCAAATCCGAGAAGAAGGCTGCCCCGGTCAAGCCGGAACCGGCCAAGACCGACACGCCCGCGCGCGGCGTGTACTCCCCGCCCAAGGGCGAGCCCTGGCCCACGTCGGGCCAGAGCCCGGAGCCCAAGACCGAACACGCAGCCGACCAGCAGTAGGGAGCCGAGCACACACCATGGCCAAGTTCTTCATCGACCGCCCGGTCTTCGCCTGGGTCATCGCCATCATCATCATGCTTGCGGGCGCGCTGTCCATCATGCGCCTGCCCATCTCCCAGTATCCGCGCATCGCGCCCACAACCATCAGCATCACCGCCGCCTACCCCGGCGCCTCGCCCAAGACCCTGGAAGACACCGTCACCCAGGTCATTGAGCAGAAGATGAACGGCCTGGACAACTTGAGCTACATGTCGTCCACCAGCGACACCACGGGCGCGGCCATCATCACCCTGACCTTCGACTCCAACACCGACCCGGACATCGCCCAGGTGCAGGTGCAGAACAAGCTGGCCCTGGCCACCCCGCTTTTGCCCCAGGAGGTCCAGCGCCAGGGCATCACCGTGGCCAAGAGCGTGAAGAACTTCCTGGTGGTCCTGGGCTTCGTGTCCGACGACGGCAGCATGAACGGCGGCGATTTGACCGACTACGTCTCGACCTACATCATGGACGCCATCAGCCGCGTCAACGGCGTGGGCGAGGCCAACGTCTTCGGCGCGCAGTACGCCATGCGCATCTGGCTCGACCCGGACAAGCTGTTCACCTACAGGCTCACCCCAGCCGACGTGAAGGCCGCCATCCAGGCCCAGAACAGCCAGATCTCCGCTGGCCAGGTGGGCGGCACCCCGTCGGTCAAGGGCCAGCAGATGAACTTCACCATCCTCTCGCAGTCCCGGCTGGAAAGCGCGGCCCAGTTTGAGAACGTGCTTCTGCGCGTAAACACCGACGGCTCCGCCGTAAGGCTGAAGGACGTGGCCCGCTGCGAGCTGGGCAGCGAGAGCTACGACCGGCTCTCCCGCTTCAACGGCAAACCCGCCGCTGGCCTGGCTGTGAAGCTGGCCACCGGGGCCAATGCGCTGGACACGGTGAACGCCGTGCACAAGGCCGTGGACGCCCTTTCCAAGACCATGCCCCAGGGCATGCGCGTGGTCTACCCGTACGACACCACGCCCTTTGTGCGCGCCTCCCTGGAGGAGGTGGTCAAGACCCTGCTGGAGGCCGTGCTCCTGGTCTTCCTGGTCATGTACCTGTTTTTGCAGAACATGCGCGCCACCATCATCCCGACCATCGCCGTGCCCGTGGTGCTTCTTGGCACCTTCGGGGCCATGGCCGCCTTCGGCTTCTCCATCAACACCCTGACCATGTTCGGCGTGGTCCTGGCCATCGGGCTGCTTGTGGACGACGCCATCGTGGTGGTCGAAAACGTGGAGCGCATCATGACCGAGGAGGGCCTCTCGCCCAAGGAGGCCACCAAGAAATCCATGGGCCAGATCACCGGGGCGCTGGTGGGCATCGCGCTGGTGCTCTCCGCCGTGTTCATCCCCATGGCCTTCATCAGCGGCTCCTCCGGCGTCATCTACCGCCAGTTCTCGCTGACCATCGTCTCGGCCATGCTGCTCTCGGTGGTGGTGGCCCTGGTGCTCACCCCGGCCTTGTGCGCCACCTTCCTCAAGCCCGCGCACAAGGGCGGGCACATGGCCCAGCACGGCTTCTTCGGGGTCTTCAACCGCCTGTTCGACGCCAGCAGCAAAAAGTACCGCAACAACGTCTCCGGCCTGCTCAAGCGGCACAAGCGCGTGCTTCTGGCCTACGTGTTCATCCTCGCGGGCCTGGTCGTCTTGTTCATGCGCCTGCCTTCATCCTTTTTGCCCGAGGAAGACCAGGGCATCCTCTTCTCCATGGTCCAGCTGCCCACGGGCGCCACCCAGGAAAGCACCCTGGAGGTGCTCAAGACCATCGAGCACCACTTCCTGGTGGAGGAGAAGGACTCGGTCAAGTCCATGTTCACCGTGGCCGGGTTCAGCTTCGCGGGCAGCGGCCAGAACGCGGGCCTGGCCTTTGTGCAGCTCAAGGACTGGGGCGAGCGCAAGGGCGCGGGCAACAGCGCCCAGGCCATCGCCGGGCGGGCCATGAAGAGCTTCGCCCAGATCAAGAGCGCCATGGGCTTCGCCTTCACCCCGCCTGCGGTGATGGAGCTGGGCAACGCCTCCGGCTTTGACCTGTACCTGCTGGACCGCGCCGGGCTGGGCCACGCGGCGCTGATGCAGGCGCGCAACCAGCTCCTGGGCATGGCGGCCAAGAGCCCGGTGCTCATGGCCGTGCGCCCCAACGGCCAGGAGGACACCCCCCAGTACCAGATCGACATCGACCAGGCCAAGTCCGGGGCCTTTGGCCTGTCCACCGCCGACATCAACGACACCCTGTCCACGGCCCTGGGCGGCAGCTACGTCAACGACTTCCTGGACCGCGGCCGCGTGAAGAAGGTCTTTGTCCAGGGCGACGCGCCCTTCCGCATGATGCCCGAGGACATCAACCGCTGGCACGTGCGCAACAGCCAGGGCGGCATGACGCCCTTCTCGGCCTTTGCCACGGGCCGCTGGACCTACGGCTCGCCGCGTCTGGAGCGCTACAACGGCTTTCCCGCCGTGGAGATCCTGGGCATGCCCGCTCCGGGCAAGAGCTCGGGCGAGGCCATGCGCACCCTGGAAAGCATGGCCGCGCAGCTGCCCCCGGGCATCGCCCTGGAATGGACCGGCCTGTCGCACCAGGAGCGCGTGAGCGGCTCCCAGGCCCCGGCCCTGTACGCCATCTCCATCCTGGTGGTCTTTTTGTGCCTGGCCGCACTGTATGAAAGCTGGTCCGTGCCCACGGCGGTCATCCTGGTGGTGCCGCTGGGCATCGTGGGCGCGGTGCTGGCCACCTTTGGCCGGGGCCTGACCAACGACGTGTACTTCCAGGTGGGCCTCTTGACCACCATCGGCCTGGCGGCCAAGAACGCCATCCTCATCGTGGAGTTCGCCAAGGCCCAGGTGGAGATGGGCCACGAGCTCCTGGCCGCCACCATGGAGGCCGCGCGCCTGCGCCTGCGGCCCATCCTCATGACCTCGCTGGCCTTCATCCTGGGCGTTTTGCCCCTGGCCATCAGCACCGGCGCGGGCTCCGGCAGCCAGAAGGCCATCGGCACCGGCGTCATCGGCGGCATGCTTACGGCCACGGTGCTTGGCATCTACTTTGTGCCGGTGTTCTTCGTGCTGGTCTACAGCTTTGCCGCACGCAGGAAGAAGCCGCAGCCTCCCCAGACCGAGGCCGGGCCGCAGGACCCTTCCGCCGCGCCCAAGGCCCCGGCGCAGGAGTCCCTGCCCGGCAACCTGGCCGCCGCCACGGCCCATGAGGTGCACGCATGAACCGCGCCCTGAAATCCCAGTGCGGCGCCGGGCTGGCCCTGTGCCTGGCCCTGTGCCTCATCCTGGCCCTCGTCGGCTGCTCCATGGCCCCCAAGTACGAGCGGCCCTCGCCGCAGCTGCCCCTTGACTGGGCCACCGGCGGAGCGTCCCGGTCCCAGGCCAACGCCACCATGCCGGACTGGCGGCAGGTCATTGTCGACGAGCCCATGCGCCGCGTGGTGGAACTGGCCCTGGCAGGCAACCGCGACCTGCGCGTGGCCGCCCTGAACATCGAAAAGGCCCAGGCCCAGTACCAGATCCAGCGCGCGGACCTGCTGCCCAAGATCAACGCCACCACAGGGGCGGACATGCACCGCACCCCGGCCAGGCTCTCGGGCACGGGCTCGCCGGTGACCACGCGCACGTACAGCGTGGGCCTGGGCTTCAGCAGCTTTGAGCTGGACTTCTTCGGCCGCATCCAGAGCCTGAAGGACGCGGCCCTGGAGCAGTTCCTGGCCACGGAGTCCGCGCGCCGCAGCGTGGAGCTGAGCCTCGTGGCCGAGGTGGCCACGGCCTACATGACCCTGGCCGCAGACCGCGAGCAGCTGGCCCTGGCCCGGGAGATCCTGGCCACGGAGCAGACAAGCCGCGAGCTCATCCAGCAGCGCTTCGACTTCGGCGTGGACAACGAGCTGGACTTGAGCCGAGCCCAGACCACGGTGGACACGGCCAGGGTGCAGGCGGCCCGGTACGCCGCCCAGGTCACGGCGGACGAGAACCTGCTGGCCCTGCTCGTGGGCGCGCCCCTTGCGCCGGAGCTGCTCCCGGCCAAAACTTTGGCCGAGGTGGCCCCGCTTGCGCCCGTGCCCGCCGGGCTGCCCTCCGAGGTGCTGACCCGCAGACCCGACGTGCAAAGCGCCGAGCACCAGCTGAAAAGCGCCAACGCCAACATCGGCGCGGCCAGGGCCAGGCACTTCCCGTCCATCAGCATCACCGGCATCCTCGGCAGCTCCAGCAACGAGATCAACGGGCTGTTCAAGACCGGGTCTGGCCTGTGGTCCTTTGCCCCGCAGGTGACCCTGCCCATCTTCCAGGGCGGGGCCATCACCGCCGGGGTTAAAATGGCCGAGGCCGACCGCGACATCCTGGTGGCACAGTACGAGAAAGCCGTGCAGACGGCCTTCCGCGAGGTCTCGGACTGCCTGGCCCAGGGCGCGTCCCTGACCGAGCAGACCGAGGCCCAGGCCTCCCTGGCCAAGGCTGCGGGCACGGGCTTTGAACTCTCCACCCTGCGCTACGAGGCCGGGGTGGACGGCTACCTCTCCAAGCTGGACGCGCAGCGAACCTATGCCGTGGCGCGGCAGAGCCTCATCTCGGTCCGCCTGGCGCGCAGGAGCAACACCCTGACCCTGTACAAGACCCTGGGCGGCGGCTGGAAGGCCGAGGCCGAGTAGTCCGGCCGTCCACGACACGCCGCACGGCATCGCAGTGGACAGCGAACAACAAGCAGGCGCTCATCCTCGCTTTACCCCGTGCGGGCGAGGGCGGTTCATTCGGTCGTGAGGCGGGCAACACGACAGGGGTGCGACGATCCGTCCGCGGCCTCCTGTGCGCCCGTCGACCTGGCGTCACACCTCCGCAACCGGACGCCCGGCCTCCGCCTGCTTGAGAAACCCGAGGAGCTGCTCCCCGCTCAATCTGCCCTTGCTCATATCCGTGGTCTCCTTCGCCGGAGTCACAAACGCAGAGCTGGAATGCGAAACGGGGGGACGGTCAGTCCCCCCGGTCGTCGCGGCTTCGGACGACCGGGGGGCAATCATCTCCCCGCGTGGGGTTTGGCCAAGGGGCTGCTCCAGACAGGGAGGAGATGCGCCCGGCGGAACCTATGCACCGTGGGCGGCAAGGACGATACCTTCCTTGTGGCCCGATTCCGGCTGCCTGCACCTGCGCATCTTCCAGAATTCGCGCTGGCGCGATCCCTGCTCGGGCGCCATCATCTCACGGTATGAGCGGCAGACCGTTGAACGCATACCATGGGGCCATGATCGCGATGTCGAAGATGATCGCGATGGTCATTGTCCCCAGCCCGACCAGGGCATAGTCCTTCATGCTGAATGCGCCGGAGGAGTATGCCAACACTCCGACCGTGACCTGGGTGGGGATCAGGAAGGCGAAGGTGTCCACGTCGCACACGAGCATGGTGAAGGGGATCGGGTTGTACCCGTAGTTGCTGGCCAGGTCGGCCATGACCGGGGCCAGAAAGGCGATGGCCGTTACATTGGAGAGCATGCCGATGCGAATGACGTGTGTGGCCAGCATGAGGATCAACAGGGCGACGGCCCAGTGCTGATCCATGGCCAGGGGCTGGGCCAGCCCGGCCAGGTATTTGGCCAGTCCGGTCTTGCTCATGGCCACGGAGAGCGACATGGCCCCGGCCAGAAACAGGAACGTTCCCCAGGTGGTGTTCTTCTGGATCAGGTTCCATTTCCAGGGGAGCAGGCCGGGGATGAAGATGATGCTGAGCATGACGATGGTCATGGCTCCTACATCCAGCCCGAAGAGAGGCTTGGACGTGGCCCAGGCCACTGCCGTGAGACAGAAGAAGCCGAGCAGCATCCGTTCAATCGGCGTGCTCTTGCCCATCTCCTTGCGCATGCGCCCGATGCGCTCCACGCCGCCATCGATGTGCACGTCCTTTGTCTTGAAGAACCACCGCGTCCAATAATAGATGAGCACCCACAAGATGAGCATGGGGGCGTGCAGCCAGAACCATTGCAAGTACCCTATGGAATAGCCGAACTTCTTTTCGAAGAGATTGACCATGATGATGTTCGGCATGTGCGCGGTCATGACCACCACGCCGCAGATCATGGTCGCGTACACCATGCTCTGGATGACGATGGCGCTTTTGGCCCTGCGTTCTTCCGGGGTGTCGCCGAAGACCTCGACAAGCCCCTTCACGATCGGCAACAGTGTGGTTCCCCGCGCCGCCGTGGCCGGGATGAGCAGGGACAGGATGAAATTGGTGACGAACATGCCCTTGATAAGCTCATCAGCCTTTTTCACCTTGAACACATTCAGCACGGCCACGGCGATACGCTTGTCCAGACCGCTCAGTTGCATAAGCGAAGCGAAGATGAACGCCCCGAGGCACAAATAGGTCGTTCCGGCCACATAGCCCGCAAAGGCGTCCTCCATCTTCGGCAGAGCCCCGGTGACAAGCAGAAGCATGGGGATGACCAGTCCGGTCACGCCCACGGGAACCGCCTCGGTCACCCAGATGATGACCGACCACAACACTACGGCCAGCGTGCACAATGCCTGGGGTGAGAGCCCCTTCGGCACGGGCGCGGCCATGACCGCGAAGAAGATCCCCCAGGCCCCTAAAAAACCGAGCATATTTTTCCGGCTCGGCTTGGTCCACGCCAATCCCTGATTCATTTCCATTGCGCATCCCCTCGCTGATTAATTGAAGTCCGTTGCTTCCGCCTGACGTCGCATTTCCCTGGCGCTGCGCTGCTACGTGATGAACCTGTGCTTGATGCTGAAGTGTTCCCGAAAGCGCCTGGGGCTGCGGTAGCCGACGATGGTCTCCTCGTCCGGGTCGCCCACCGGGAATTCCCTGGGGTCGTCCTCCGCCTTCCAGATGCCGCGAAGTCTGCGCTCCTCGCGCTGGGCGGCCAGCCAGTCCCGGTAGCTCTCGAACACGATGTGCCCGCCGGGACCGTCGAGCCGGGCCGCGCGGAACCGGCCGTCCCATTCCGAGAGAATGGCCAGCTCCGCCGGGGCGATGTCGATGGGGCCGTGGTCCAGCCCATAGCCGTAGGCCGTGTGGGTGGCCCCGGCCAGGGTGGCGAAGATTTCCTGTTCGTAGACGCTCAGATGTCTCTTGTAGATGCCGATCTCCTTTTCCGAGACCGGCGTGCCCAGGGGCGCGTGGTCGCGCTGCTTGCCGCGCGCCAGGCCGATGGGGCTCTTGTAGAAGTCGAGCATCCCCGACTCATAGGACTCGCCCAGGAACGCGCACACGCCCTGCAGCACCTCCACCGGATTGCGGCACAGCTCCTCGTACTTCACGTCGTGCCAGACATCAGGTCCGAGCGTTTCCCGGAACGGCCGGACAAAGGCGTTGGCCTTGTGCCAAGTTGAGGCTGCGCCCACGATGTTGCCCGCGCCAAAGGCCGAGGACAGCGACGTGACCGAGGCGTCGCGGCCGTCGCGGACGATGAAGATGAATTGCGCGTTGGGAAAGCATTGCCTGATCTGCGGCACGAAATAGAGGTTGTTGGGCGTCTTTTGGCCCCACCGGGGTTTGTTGCCGTTTTCCATGAGAAACCGCCGGTGCATGGTCTCGTAGACCCCCTCGAAGCTTCGCTGCGTCGCCATGTCCGCGATTTCGTCCACCGCAGTGGCCGGGTTGAGCTTCAGGCCCCAAAACGGCTTGTTCAGGCCGAAGAGCATCTCCTCCACCAGAACCCGGAAATTTGCCTTGACCGACAGATCCCCATAGGTATGCCGCCAGGGGTATATCCTAGGGAACAGCCAGCCCACCTCGGGTATTCCGATGCGCGAATGGCATCCAAGCATGGCCATGAGAAGCGTCGTCCCCGAACGTTCGTAACCGATGATGAATACTGGTCTCTCTTCTGGTTCAATAGGCATGACCGTCACCTCCGCATGATGTGGTTGATGCCGCATCATGCCAGAAGCGAAGAGAGAGTCTGTCCCCGGCCCCACCAGGTGGGTGTGCCTTTGGCGACCGGGTTCATGTCGTCTGGAGGACATTGGGGGACATCAAGGGAAGAGGGCGCAGCACAGCGGGCTGCAGGTCATGGCAACCCGGAGCGGTCTTTGCTGCTGTCAGGTCTAAGGCTAGTTTCTAAAAGCGTCTTTTGCCCCTTGGACATCGTCGCGCGCCTATTCGGGATCATCGCGAGCAGATTCGGGTCCAGGGCTGTATCGCATAAGCACACCCCTGGCCCCCCAATTGGCGCTCTCCTCGCCAGGGAACAGAATCCATCTGTTGGGAACAGACCCTAATGCGCGGCGAATTCGCGCAGCTTCTCGAAATCGAGGATCATAATTTTCCCATCGATGTATTCGATGTACTTCAACTCTTTATAATCGTTAATGATTTCCGTGACAGTGGTCCGCGTGGCCCCGATCATGCTTGCCAGTTCCTGGTGGGTGAGCTTGTCGTTGATCAACGCCCCTCCCTCAACCTTGCAGCTCATTTCGACGAGCTTCAAGAGCAGGCAGGCCAACCGGGAATTGGTGTCCTGGATGGCCAGGCTTTGGATCGCCCGGTGGGCCTGGCGCAACCGGCCTCCCAGGACCTTCAGCACGAACAGCGCCACGCCGTGATTGGCGCGCAACAGTTTGAGGAAGTCTTCGCGCTCCAGGCACCAGGTGTGCGTGTCCTCAACCGCCTCGGCGAACACCTCGCGCCGGTCCTCCCCGCAGATTTCCGCCAGCCCGAAAAAGGTGTTCCTGCCGCAAAAGCGGTAGATCACCTCTTTGCCTGATGCCGAGAGGTTGGAAATCTTGATCTTGCCGCTTACAATGTAATTGACGTGGTACACCCGGTCGCCGGGGGAATGGATGATCGAATTCTTGCGATAAAACTTCTGGTATGATTTCTGCTCGACAAAGCGTTTCTGCTCCTCGGTGAGAAGCGATAGAAATTCCGTTTCGTCGAAATCCAACCGGTCGAACCCATCAGCCATGCCCGCCCCCTCCCGCAACCATCGATTGTCTCGCATGGATACCGAGAAACCGACATCGCGGCAAGCCTGCGGAATAAGTGGAGCCGGGGCCTTTCACCAGCTCTAAAAGGCGTTCTGTATGGGTTCGCAAGGACGGATCGTTCAGTCGTTCAGCAAGCGTTCACCCTGCCGTCCGCTTCTGATGCAAAGGGCGTCAGGACGGGAGTCGAACCCGCATACCCACATGAGGGCTTGTAAGCCCATTGCTGCGCACAGACTCGGACATGGGTCGGCGGCGGAGTTCCACTATGGACCTTGTGGGGACGAGTGGGCGGCAAAAGGAAAAGGCCGTCAGAATTTCTCCTGGCCGCCTGTTGCCTTTGAGGCCTCCCCAAGGGGCTTTGAACCTCTGTTGCCGGTGCAAAGGGCATCCCTCCAGCCCGCAAAATCAACGGCATCTAATCCCTTACCGGACCTTTGTGGGCAACGTCGGCAGTGTTCTGCACCCATTCTGCTTCACAATCTGCTTCATCCCCCTCCCCCTTGCGAGCAACTCTTTTCAGGAGTTACGGACGAGCACATTCAGAGCCTCTGCCCTGCCCTCCGCCGTATCCGTGACCGGCTGGACTGCCCCCCGACATTCGCCCCCTTCGCGCCTGGAGGGACGTATACGCCTCGTGGCTGACACCGGCGGGGCTGAAGCCCTTCTACGTGATCCAGAAGCGTCTCAGGCGCTCTGACGGGCGCATGACTGCCAGATACCCGCGCCTGGCGGATGGGTTCCTGCGCCGCGCCTCAGCGTCTGCCGGGAGCATCATGCATAAGGCTCAAGATGCTGTGAGGGGAACAAAGAGGGCAAACCGGAGGCTTTTCGTTAGGGATGCTTCCGCTTGGCGGGACGAAGCAGATAGATGGAAACGTAATCCCCCAACCGCTTCGGGTTATGTCGGTTGGTTTCAAACCCTAGACACCAAGAATATCCCTTTGTTATCGTTCCGGCTGGGTTCTCGCCGTCCTGTTTCATTTTCCAGTATTCTACTGGCTCCAGAATTCTCCATACATTCGCCATCATATTTCTGAGATTGTTCTTGTAATAGCAGCATGATGAACACGTACAGCATACTGCTCCATGCAACAGCAACGGACATTTGATTCATGACGTGTACAAAACTGATCATTCTTATATGCTCATTCCACTTATAAGCGCGACACCGCACCGACGCAGCCATCACTCTCTGCAATTGTCACCATGCCCAGACCTCGCAAGTTCGCGTGTCACGGGATGTATTGTGGGGTCATCATGAAAATGCCCTTTGCAAACAACGAGAGCGGCCGTTTCGCTCCATCCGCCGCCAAGTCCACACCTGCGCGGGACTCCGAGTCGAAAGCCGAAGCAGTTGCCCCTCGGCGTATCCCCAAAGGCCCTTTCAAGGTGCTGACCATCCCGCAGTCCTGGTCCGATTCGCTGCACACGGCGCAGGCGAAGACCGCTTTGCGCATCAGGGAAGCAGCAGGCAGGAGCCGCCCCGTTATCGATGAGACCTTGGGCAAGTGGAAGCAGCACATCCTCACAGCCAAGAGCACCTGGAGCAGATTGACCGAGGACGAGTTGCTGAAGTGCGCAGGGCAGGCGGGGAAGCTGGTCGCCCTGGTTCAGGAACGCTACGCCATCGTGCGAGCGGAAGCCCACCGGCAGGTCAAGGTCTTCTTTGAAATACTCCAGCGCTGACCTGGTTCCGACTTCTCTCCGTTTCGCACCGGCAAAACGGATCAAACACGCAACACATCTCTTACCAACTGGAGCCACAGCATGCATCCGCATTCCCGTAAACTGATCCTCGCCTCCGGCCTTGTGCTGGTCATGGCCGCCGCAAGCGGCGTGGCCGCCGCAAGCACCGTCCCCCAGGAGATCATCGATGCGCGGCAGGAGACCCAGATCTGGACGACCTATGCCCTGAGCCCCTACCTACGCGCCAACAATCTGAGCGTGTCGGTGCAGAACAACAAGGCCACCCTGAACGGCATCGTTGAAGATGACGTCAGCAATGAGCTGGCCACGGAAATCGCCCTGGGTGTTGCCGACATCACGGAAGTGGACAACCAGATCGTGGTGCGGGCCGACTACGTTCCCGCAAAGCCGTCCTCGGACCGCAGCTATGGCGAAGTGGTCGACGACGCCATCGCCAGCTCCGCAGTCAAGTACAGGCTGGCGTGGAGCAAGAACACGGAAGGCCTCAACGCCAAGGTCGACACCAAGTTTGGCCGGGTGCTGCTGCGCGGCACTGCCGACAGCGCGGCGTCCAAGGAACTGGCCGGACGCCTGGCCATCAACACCCGTGGCGTGGCGTCCGTGGACAACCAGCTGGCGGTCGTTCCCGTGAAGCAGACGGCTGTTCAAGGCGCCAAGGCCTCCGCGCATACGGCCGGACAAGAGCTCGCCGACAGCTGGATCACCGCCAAAGTGAAGTCCATCTTCCTATACTCCAGCAACGTGTCCGGGTCCGACATCACCGTCAACACCAACCAGGGCGTCGTCACCCTGAACGGCAAGCTCAAGAGCGGCGCAGAGCGCGCCCTGGCCATAGAACTTGCGCAGAACGTGCGCGGCGTCAGGAGCGTCGATGCCAAGGCCCTCAGGTTTTGAGGCGAGAGACAACAGGCGATACGAGATTCCTGACCCTGCCGAGGGCGAGCCAAGGCAAACTCTGGAACCGAAGGCCTTCGCGAAACGGGCGCGACTCCTCATCTTTCTCGGCGTCGGACAAGGCCTTGCGCACAGGCAATAACAACAGCACACGGAGAACGTCGATGAAACCGAAAGCAACAGCAATCCTGGCCATCGTGGCAGCGCTTCTTCTAACCGCCGCCTTGGCCGCGGCGGAAATGGTGAAGGACACCAGTGGCGTGCCCAGTCCTCCGCCCATGGGACAGACCGGCGCCCTGGATGGTGGCAGCATGACCAAAGCGGTTGTCTCACCCGAGAAGCTGGAGGAGATACGCAAAATCCAGAGCGAATACGCGGAATGCCTGTTCAGCCTGCGCCAGGACATCCGCGCCAAGCAGGCCGAGCTGAACTCCATCATGCTTAAACTCCAGCCCGACACGGCCAAGGCCAAGAGCACGTACAGGGACATCGCCGCCTTACAGATCAAGGAGGCCGACACCCTCATCGACATGCACGCCAGGATCTCCGTCGAGACGGACGTGCGCCTGCCCATGCTGCCCATGGCCTGGGTGGAGCTCAAGTGAAGAGAGAATGAAGGGAAGTGTGGAATCTGCCTGGCCGACTACGCCAAGAGGACAATAACCGCCAGCTCGCCCCGCGCCCTTCGAACACGTGTCCAATGAAACCCCGTCGGCCGCAGATCCCTCTCGGCGTGGCCAGCGTCTGCACACACTGTAATTTCTAGGAGATTTGTTCATGAACACAGGCAAGCGTCTTCTCTCCATCGTCCTTTTGACCGCCCTTGCGGTTTTTGGCATGGCTTTCTCGGCCCAGGCCGAGACCCTGCGCCCCAAGGTCGACAACTTCATCCTCTTCTTCGACCACTCCGGCTCCATGGTTCAGGACAACGAGATGTTCAAAGCCCACAAACTGGTGCTGGCCAAGAGCCTCGCTCTCGGCATGAACAACGTGATTCCCGACCTTGGCTACCAGAGCGGCGTGAACACCTTCGCGCCCTTTGAGACCCAGCTGGCCCCCACAACGTACAACCGCACGGCTGTCGCCACGGCCGTGACCGGCATCAACACCAAGTACGACGTCTATGGGAACAATACCCCCATGGGCTTTGGCCTTGACTCGATCGACCCGGTGCTGGGCTCCATGAAGGGCCGCACCGCGCTCATCGTCTTCTCCGACGGCGACTCCAACTATGGCAACGACCCTGTGGCCGAGGCCCAGGCCCTGTACAGCAAGTACCCGAATCTGTGCATCCACATCGTCAGCTATGCCGACAAGCAGCACGGCAAGGACGTTGTGGCGCAGATCCGCGCCCTGAAGGGCTGCAGCGTCGTGGGCGACCCCATGGCCATGACCAGCACCGCCGGCCTGAACCAGTTCGTGCGTGACGTGTTCTACGAGACGGCCCCCGAACCGGCCGCCGCTCCGCGCGCCATGACCCCGGCTCCGGCTGGCGCCTGCGAGAACATCACCCTGGGCAACATGAACTTCGCCTTTGACAAGTACATGATCGTCCCGGACATGGTTCCCGCCCTGGAGCAGGCCTTGAGCGTGCTCAAGAACTCCAGCTGCCAGAAGTTCACCGTCACCGGCCACACCGACAGCGTCGGCACCGTGGCTTACAACCAGAAGCTCTCCGAGCGCCGGGCCAATTCCGTGAGCAAGTGGCTCATGGAGAAGGGTTTCCAGGGCAAGCTCAGCGTCGAAGGCAAGGGCAAGCTGGAGCCCAAGTTCGACAACACGACTGACGATGGCCGCCACCTGAACCGCCGCGTGGAGATCTCCACCAACTAGACCAGCCGGAATTGAAGCAACCAGGGGGCTGCGGAACCACATGGTCCCGCAGCCCCCTGCATCATTCAGCGGGTGTCATTCAGCGGAGGGCGCTCGGCGGACGACCCTGCCGCCTCTTGCCGCACACGCCGCCCTGGTCCTTCATATACCCTTGCGCGGCGGGAGGTAGGGGAGCAGGCGGTCGGTTTCCTTCTTGACCACGGCGTAGCACTCGCAACACAGCTCCTCAAGCCTGGGCCGGTCCAGCACCGTGATGTGCCCGCGGCTGTATTCAATGGCGCCGAGCTTTTGCAGTTTGCCTGCGGCCTCGGTGACGCCTTCGCGGCGCACGCCGAGCATGTTGGCGATGAGTTCCTGGGTCATGATCAATGTGTTGCCCGCCAGACGGTCGAGCGAAAGCAGGAGCCAGCGGCAGAGCTGCTGGTCGATGGAGTGGTGGCGGTTGCACACTGCGGTCTGGGCCATCTGCGTGATCATGGACTGCAGGTAGTGCATCATCAACACGGTCAACTGGGAGTGGCGGTTGCACTCGTCCATGAACCTTTGTCCCAGAAGCTTGAATGCCCAGCCGGCGCTCTGAACAACGGACCGGCTCGTGGTGCTTCCGCCGCCCATGAACAGGGACACGCCGATGAAGCCCTCGTTGCCCACCACGGAAATCTCCGCCGAATCGCCGTCCTCCATTACGTAGAGCAACGACACGATACAGTCCGTTGGAAAATAGATGTGGGTTACAGCGTCCCCAGACTCGTACAAAACTTTGCCCAGGGGCATTTCCACCAATTTGAGATCAGGAAACAGGCGTTTCTGCACCTCCGCAGGAGAGGCGGCCAGAAGGTGGTTTTGCTTGGGCGTCGGGGTTTCTCGCATGCGGGCCTCCTTCGTGTGCTTCGGAATCCGGCACGGGCTTTCCCAAAAATTTAGTCATTTGTACGCTAGCGCACATACGCGTACAAGGAAATATTTTGCGCCCGGTCTCCGCATCTGGAAAGTACGTGTCAAAAGAAAATTCCTTACGTGCACTATCGCACAGACGCATTTCGGCTGTCAGGTTACTCCATGCATCATGAGGATTCCCCCTCAGACAACATTCGGAGACATGATCATGCTCGAAATCATTGCAATAATCTTTCTTGTCCTTTGGGCGCTCGGCCTTGTTTCGTCGTACTCCATGGGTGGATTCATTCATGTTCTCTTGGTCGTGGCAATTGTCATGATCCTGCTCCGGATTATTCGCGGCAGACGGCTTTAGCACTCCCCCCTCCCGGCTTCATGTGCTTCCCGCAGCCGATGCGTTGCGGCAGGAGGGACTGCGTTCCGCAGAAGCTCCCCGGGATTCTCTCCGACACAACCAACCATTAGGAGAAGCGCATGTCACTTGGATCAATACTCTTGCTGGTCATCATCCTGATGATTCTGGGCGTCATCCCGACTTGGCCGCACAGCCGGGCCTGGGGCTACAGGCCGAGCGGCGTCCTTGGAGTGGTCCTTGTGGTGCTGCTGGTCCTGTTTCTGATGGGCAGAATATAACGAAACGGTTTTCCCCTCTCTGTTTCTTGGAGCCTGGCGAAAGGCCAGGCATGGCGCGTGAACACCTCGTACAACAACCCACGAAGCGCAAGCCCCACCTTTGCAGCGATGAACAGAGCGGTCGGCTTGGCCTCGTCACACCTCCGGAGAATATCGTCATGAAGAAACGCAACCGCATTATCGCCTTCATCCTGACCGCCTTGATGGCTCTTTCCCTGGGCTGCGCCTCCACGGCAAAGCACGAGGGAACCGGCGAGTACATCGACGACAGCGTCATCACCACCAAGGTCAAGGCCATGCTCTTCGACGAGCCCACCCTGAAGTCCGGCGAAATCAACGTCGAGACCTTCAAGGGCGTGGTCCAGTTGAGCGGGTTTGTCAGCTCCCAGGCCAACATCGACACGGCCGTGGTGGTCGCGCGCAAGGTCAATGGCGTGAAGATGGTCAATCAGGACATGCGGGTCAAGTAACCAAGGCTTGAACGCACGAGCGTCATGAGGTGGACAGGCTTCAAGGCCACCCACCGTCAAGGCTTCCTCGCCCAACAAACCCCAATACGGGAGAAATTCATGAAAAAGATAAATATGATGGCGTTAACGCTGGTCGTCGGACTGCTGTTCTTCGCCGTCAGCCCGGGCAGAACGCAGTCCACGCAGATCTCGCCCGAACTGGACGGCAAGATCTGGCTGGACTCCTCCTCGGCCGAGAAGCGCGCCTTCCTGTACGGCGTGGGCAGCGCCACGGTGCTGGAGTACCACATCCGCACAAAGCACGACGAGCAGCCCTCCAGGTTCGTCTCGGGTTGGGTGGAGGTCTTCAGGGACCAGACCTGGTCCGACGTGGAGAAGGCGGTGGACAACTACTACGCCAACAACCCCGGCAACCTCAACGAGCATGTTCTGCAGGTCATCTGGCAGAACATGATCAAGCCGAACATGAAGAATTAGGGAGCTCAACATGAGAAAAATACTCGCACCGTTTATGATCGTGGCATTTTTAGGCCTTGGTTTCGCTGGCTGCACAAACATGAGCCGCACCCAGCAGGGCGCGGTGTCTGGCGGCGCCATCGGCGCTGGCGCGGGCCTCGGCTTCAACCTGCTCACAGGCGGCAGCCTTGTCACCGGAGCCCTGCTGGGCGGCGCCCTGGGCGCTGTGGGCGGCGGCCTCTACGGCAACTCCAAGGAAAAGAGGTAAGCTCCTGGCACAGACGGCACGGCTTCGGACAATCCGAACCCTGCCGCGCACTCCTTTGTGCGTGGGTGCCCTGGCTTCGCCTGCCCTGGCGCTGCTGAATGGCGGTTTCGAACTGTGCCTGGGGCCGCCCCCCCAGCACTACGAGGGAAACCGGGACCAGCGGGGAGAAGACCGGCCCGGCCAGCACTGGCAGGAAGGGCGCTGGGAGCGCCTGAGCCAGAACAATCACGACGTCCCGGACCGTTGGACGCCGGGACGCTGGGAACCAGACCACAAGGACAACATGATGAACCGGGGCAATGACAATCGCCGCAATGACTCCCGCATGGACAACAACCAGCGCGACAGCCAAGGTGATGAACAGAAAAGTGCTTCCCGCAGGGGCAATGACCGGGGCTAGCTGTGGAGTTGCAAGACGTTGTTCACTCTCTCGCCGATACGACTCATGGGCGTTTTCCTTTGTAACGACTTGTGATTCCTAAAATGATTGTATTCGTGGAGCCAGCGGGGCAACTCG
>Ga0118677_10000395_pt2 | contig 71567 bp, 54 predicted proteins | sample AliMusrvi5mmetaG_FD_86154 | JGI IMG/M metagenome (GOLD analysis project Ga0118677, IMG submission 86154) | reverse complement strand
GTCTACATTTGCGAGGACGGCCTGGTACACTACTGCTCGCAGCAGCGCGGCTACCCGGGCACTCCGCTGGCTGAGTACGGCGCCGCCGATATGCGGCGTGAGTACAACACCGAGAAGGCCTGTGCGCCGCACTGCACAGTCTCCTGCGTCCATTACGTCTCCTACTTCGACTCCTGGCGAAAGCCGCAGACTCAGCCGGACATGCGGCCTTTCGATTCACGCCCGAGCAACCCGCTGGTGCGCATCGAATCGGTCTCCCGTTAGCCGTGATGCTCCACGAGAGCTTTCCTGAGATTCGAATCGAGCCCGCGCCGGAGCGCGGATTGCTGCTTTATGACGGCGAATGCGGGCTCTGTTCCCGTTCGGTTCGTTTGCTCGAGCGGTTCGCCCGCCATCCGTTTGACAAGCGCCCCTCGCGAGAGGTTCTCGTCTCCTTGCCGGAGGAAATCGCCCGCACGGTCTCCGGCCAGATGTTGTGGCTTGCTCCGGACGGGACCGTCTGGGGCGGCAGCCAGGCCCTGCTGTACGCGCTGCAAGCCACTGGTTGGACCTGGATCGCCTGCCTGCTGGGTAATCCCCTGGTGCGGCCCTTTACGCGCGTCGGGTACGGCATCGTAGCGCGATTCCGCCACCGATTAGGTGTACCGGCCTGCGAATTGCCGCCGTCCGCCGGGGGATGAACCTGTAACACGACATGCAGGGCAAACGGACGCTTTCATGGCAGCGCCACCCGGGATTAGCCCCGCAATTCCGCCACAACCTCACGGGCGACCCGGCGCGCTTCCGCTACCTGATCCCGCCCAAAACTGATGGCCCCGACGCGCGGATGGCCTCCACCGCCGTAGCGCTCGCAAATGGTCGCGAGGTTATGCTCGGGCGGCGCCGGCGACCAGGGGTTAGATCCGACCGATACCTTCGTCCGGAAACTCGCCAGGCTGACCGATACGGTGTAGGTTGCCTGTGGGAACAGGGAGTAAGGCACAAACTTGTTGTACCCCTCCATGTCGAGATCGGCGACATCGAAGAAGATCACTCCAGCCTTGCATTCCCCCACGCTGCGGATCACGTCGATCGATCTCAGGTGCCGCTCATACAGGGGACGGAATTCGGCCAGGATCGCGGGGTCCTCCATGATGGCCGCAAGAGATTGCCGCTGCATCATACGGATGATCTTCTGGACGGTCTGCGAGCCCTTTGAGGCCTCGATGACCAAAGTCAGCTTCATCGCTGGCGCCGCCATAGCCACGGCTTCTTCCGCGCTGGCGTACAGGGCTCCGTCTATGATATCCGCCCAGTAGATCAGGTCCTCCAGGTCAGGCGCCTCGTAGCCGTAAACCTCCCGAGCGATTCTTGCGATGAAGGTCGTGCAGGCGCGCGAGGCCGGGTCGAAATAGAACCGCTTCGTGCCCTTGTGCCGCTGGTAATCCGCGGCATCTTCCAGGCTCAGAAATGCGCTCTGATGGTGGTCGAACCACCACGTCACTTTCGGGCTGTTGGAATACTTGAAATCGACAATCGCGTTCTCATCCCCGTCGAACAATCCCTCCTCAAACAACTGGTCCGGTTTGTGCGCCATGCCCGTGTAAAGGAGCTCCGCGCCTGCATCGAATTTCTCCGTATAGAACCGGCTGAAAAAAGCGGCTGAGGCCGCTCCGTCGAAGCAGTGGTCATGGTAAAGAATTCGAACCTTCATCTAATTAGCCAGTAAGCTCCTCCGACGCGCATAGAGAAACTTCACAGGATGACTGATTGGATGGCCCCAACGCAAGCGCGGTCTGCTTTCGATCCGAACCGGGTTCTCTGTGGGCTCCACCGGGATGCCACAAATGCGCCAGGCCGTATGAGTTCCAGGGACCACAAAATCGTGCGGTTGGCCGGGGATCGAGGTTGGGAACCCCCGATTGGCGCTGGACGCCGACCCACTTTGGCGGCCCCATCGGCATTCAGGAACGGAGATTTCAGGCTGGTTTCAGGACGGTGCACACCGAGGCGCAGACCGGGCCGCCGATGTTGAACGTGGCCGCGGCGCGCGCATTTTTCACCTGCAAGGCCGCGGGCGCTTTGCCCAGCAGTTGCAGCGCGCACCAGCCGATCATGGCAATGCCCGTTGCTCCCACCGGGTGGCCCTTAGCGATCAGCCCGCCGGAGGTGTTGATGCCACACGCGCCGTCGGCGCGCGCATTGCCGTCCACCCAATACTGCGCACCTCTGCCTTCGCCAGCCTTTCCGATGACCTCGGTGCCCAATGCGCCCATCACCGTGAAGCAGTCGTGGATTTCCGCCACGTTCACGTCCGCTGGCGTGAGTTCAGCCATACGGTAGGCATTGGCCATGGCTCGCCGAGCTCCAACTGGGCGCAAGACGTCCCGGTTGGCACAAGCCAGCGGATCGGTCGCCTGTGCGTAGCCGGCGATCTCGACGCAATCCTGTTTGGCGACGCCCAGTTTCGCCAGTCCCTCCTCCGTTGCCAGAATCAACGCGGCGTAGCCGTCCGTGATTTGCGAGCAGTCGTAGGTTTTCAGGGGCAGCCCGTCGACGACGTAGCGATTGATGCCCTCGATGCGCAAGGCGTCATCCACAGTGATCGACACCTTTTGCATCTGTGCCCAAGGGTTCGAGCGGGCGTTCGAGTACTCCTGCACGGCGACGTGTGCGAGATCACGCTCCGTCACTCCGTGCTCGGCCATGTAGGCCTGCATGATTTCGGCAAAGATGTGCGGGAAAACGAAAGTCTTGCCGGCGCGCTCGTCCGGATAGGAGAAGTAACCGAGAACCGTGCCGATCAGCTTGCCATCCATCTTCCCATCGGCGTCGCGCATCTTCTCATAGCCGACGGCAATGCCGGTGTCGCCCAGCCCCAGTTGAAGTTTGTAGATCACGCTCAGCACGGCCTGACCACCAGAGGCACAGGCATTCTCGACCGCCTCGATCGGCTTGCCGGCCATCCCCGGAGTCATGGCGAGCAGTCCGGCGAGCAGACCCTGCTGATTCAATGAGAAATTGCAAGCTGCGCCGATGGACCCAACATCCAGCGCTGCGGAGTCGGCGCCAATCTCCCGGCACGCACCCATTACGGCGGATTCAATGATTTGGGGGACACTGGCACCCATCAGCTTCCCGAACTTCGACTGATGATAGGCGGCGATGTATATTCGTTTCACTCGAGCTCCTGTCAGATTGTCCCCGTCACGGCGCCGCCGTCCACTGAGAGTACCGTCCCGGTGACGAAGGATGCCGCATCCGAGGCCAGCCACACGTAAGCGTTGGCGATATCGGCGGGCTCGCCCAGACGTCCCAGCGGCGTGCCCGCCTTCATGCGGTCCAGGACCTTGCCGGGCATCTGCTGGAGCATCGCGGTGGCAATAAAGCCCGGGGCAACCGCGTTCACCCGGATTCCGTAGCGCCCCAGCTCACGTGCCCAGACCTTGGTCATTCCGATCACGCCAGATTTCGCGGCCACGTAATTCGTCTGTCCGAAATTGCCGTATAGCCCCACTACGGAAGAGGCGTTCAGGATCACGCCACCGCCGCCGGAGATCATGATCGGCGCCACGGCGCGCGTGCAGACGAAGACCCCTTTCAGGTTGACTTCGATCACCGTGTCGAACTGCTCGTCGCTCATCAGGACAGGCGGGAGGCCTTCCTTGCACTTCACTAGCATGCCATCGCGCAGGATGCCTGCGTTATTGATCAGAACGCGGATCGAGCCCCAGCGGGCGACGACCTCCGCGGCTGCCCCCTCCACCGAGGCGCGGATGGAGACATCGACCTTCCGGAAGTGCGCCTCCCCGCCGGCGGCAGTTAGCTCCGCCAGCAGTTCAGCCTCGCCATCGGCGTTCACGTCCCATGCCGAGACCCGTGCGCCTTCACGGGCAAACTTGAGCGCGGTCGCACGGCCGATCCCCGTGGCCGCGCCAGTCACCACGACGACTTTCCCACTCAACCCGGTTTCGATCATGGCAGGCGCACCTCAGTGACAGCCTCGCAGAAAATGCAGGTCTGCGCGAGACCCCTGCGTACTCTCGGCGATTGAGTACGACAGCCGCAGCAGGTACTTTGCGAGGAACCTTGGTACTATTACGATTACTTGATTATCCTGTAATGGACCCCGTTGCAGTATGCTAGGGCTGAATCGAAGGATCCTGATCGAACGATATGCCTGGACAGTTCGCTGAGCGGTCATGAAGGTATTAATAGCCGACGACAGCCCGACCATGCTTCGTCTGCTCGAATCTACCTTGAAAAATTGGGGTTATGAGGTCGTGGAGGCCCACGATGGCGAGCAGGCGTTCCAGATTCTGAGCGCCGAGGACCCGCCCCCGATCGCTATCCTGGATTGGGTGATGCCCAGGATCACTGGTCCCGAACTTTGCCGCCGCGTGCGCAGCCGCAAAAGCCGGGCTTATACTTACATCCTTCTGCTGAGCTCGAAAGCACAACGCCAGGACCTGATCGAAGGTATGGGCGCGGGTGCGGACGACTATATCATCAAGCCATTCGACAATCCGGAACTAGAGGTCCGCCTACGCGCCGGGCGTCGCATCGTCGACCTCCAGACGGAACTGATGCAGATGCAGGATGCGTTGCGGGAACAGGCTACGCGCGATTCGCTCACGCACTGCTGGAACCGCTTTTGCCTGTTCGATATTCTGGCTGGCGAGATCAGTCGCTGCTGCCGGGGGAAGAAGACGCTGGGCGTGATCATGCTTGATCTGGACCACTTCAAGCGGGTCAACGACACTCACGGCCACGTTTGTGGAGACGAGGTTCTGAAGCAACTGGTAAAGCGTGTCGAGCTTGTCATACGCCCGTATGACACAGTCGGCCGGTACGGAGGCGAGGAATTCATCTGCGTCTTTCCCGGCTGCGGTGAGCAGGAACTGAGACGCAACGCCGAACGGATTCGCGCAGAGGTTGAGGCCCGTCCCGTCGAGTGGATGGGACAACAAGTGCGGATCACCAGCAGTTTTGGCGCAGTGGCCGGAGTCCCGACACCTGGCATGACGCCCGATCAGTTGATTCGCACTGCCGACGAGGCCCTTTACAGGGCCAAGCGCGAAGGTCGCAACCGGGTTTCGTTCACAGCCTACGGCGACCCGGAGTAGCTCCGAACCGTAGTTCGCCGACCCCGGGGGACAATGGCAGCATGGACCGCTCTCTCGATCTTGGAAACCTCCTGACGGAGCAGGTAAACCCCAACTCCGTGGGCCTGGACGGCCTGTCCACTGAAGAAATGCTGACTGTCTTCCATCGCGAGGACCGCCTTGCCGTCGAGGCCGTGGAACAGGAACTTCCGCGCATTGCCGCCGCGGTGGACGCCATCGCCGCGTGCCTGCTTGCGGGCGGACGGCTGTTTTACACCGGTGCGGGGACCAGCGGGCGCCTGGGGGTCCTCGATGCGAGTGAATGCCCGCCCACGTTCAGCGTCCCTCCCAGTCTGGTTACGGGCATCATCGCCGGGGGAGACACGGCTTTGAGGAACTCCGTCGAAGCCACGGAGGACTCACCCGAAGCGGGTGCGGCCGACTTACTGGCCCGAGGGTTCTGCGTTAAGGACGCGCTTGTCGGCATCGCGGCGAGCGGCCGTACGCCCTACGTTCTCGGGGCGCTGGAGGCTGCTCATTCGCTTCGCGCGCTGACCGCGTGCATCGTTTGTTCACCCTATTCGCCGATAGCCGCCCGTGTGCAGTTTCCCATTGAGGTCCTGACCGGTCCCGAGGTGATCGCGGGCTCTACCCGGCTTAAGGCGGGCACGGCTACAAAACTCGTGCTGAACATGCTTTCCAGCGGCGTCATGATACGCCTGGGTTGCGTCTACTCGAACCTGATGGTGAACGTTCAGCCCACCAATGCCAAGCTGGTCGATCGGGCCGAGCGCATTGTTACGGTTGTGACCGGCCTGCCGAGAGCGGCAGCGACGCAACTCCTCCAAGGCTCTGGCGGCAGTGTCCGAACGGCGATCGTCATGGGTAAACTGGGGATCTCCCGTGAGCAAGCTGAAGCCCGGTTGTCGGCCTGCGCGGGACGCGTGCGGGACGCACTGGCGCACGCCGGGCAATAAAGCGCACGAAACACGTTGATTGGCCGCGTCCGATACAGGCAACCGAGAGGGAGGTTTCCGTGCAACATGCACCCGGGTTTCTGGCTTTGGTGAACGACGCCAAGTCGCGGATTGAAGAACTCGACCTGAACGGCTACCGCCAGTTGCTGGCTGCGGGCACGCCCCACGTGTTGATCGACACACGGGAAGAGAGCGAATGGGCGGCCGGCCACGCCGCCGGGGCGATCCATCTGGGGAAAGGCGTCATCGAACGCGATATCGAGGCCCATATCCCGGACAAGAGCGCGAAACTGGTGCTCTATTGCGGCGGCGGGTTTCGCAGCGCCCTGGCCGCAGACAACTTGAAGAAGATGGGGTACGAGCATCCGATCTCGCTGGATGGTGGCTGGAAGGCCTGGTCCGCTCAGGGGATGCCCGTGGAGAAGTGAGCGAACCGCGGAACCCGGGCATAGCTGAATTTCACGATGAACAAACGACGTCCATACAGGCTCGCCCAAGCCCTGGCGACAGGATTGGCCATGTCATGCGCATTGCTGGCGGGTGACGCGTTCCCCGGAAAGCAATCGGAGTGGAAGGGCCACCCTCGTTTCGACTTTGAATTGGCTGGCCGCACGGTGACCGTAGTGACGCCCGATAAGACCGCCGCCGACCGTCCGTGGTTGTGGCGCGGCGAGTTTTTCGGAGCGTTCGCGACCGTCGATGAGGCGCTGCTAAACCGCGGGTGGCACGTCGTCTACATGGATTGCTCCAACACCTTTGGCAGCCCGGACACTATGCGGCGCTGGGCGGAACTGTATAAGTTCCTGGTGCACCAATACGCGTTCTCACGCCGCCCCGTCCTGCTGGGAATGAGTCGCGGCGGGCTTTACGTCTACAACTGGGCGGCGGCCCACCCGAAGCTGGTGGGCCTGATCTACGGGGATGCCCCCGTGTGTGACGTGAAGAGTTGGCCCGGCGGCAAGGGGAGAGGGAAAGGCAGCCCGGCCGATTGGGATTTGTTCAAGCAGGTTTATGGCCTGAACGAAGCCGCGGCGCTCGGGTGGAAACTGAATCCGATCGACATCCTTGCTCCGGTCGCACGCGCGCATATTCCGGTGATTCACGTGGTTGGCGACGCCGATGAGATCGTGCCCTACGCGGAAAACACCGTGTTGCTGAAGGAGCGCTACGAGGCGCTCGGCGGGCATGTAGAACTGATCGTGAAGCCTGGCGGCGGCCATCACCCGCACTCACTGGAGGATCCGGCGCCGATTGTCGATTACATCCTGAAAAACCGCTTGAAGAAGTGACCTCTGGCCACCTCGCCGCTCCAGGGCCAGGCGGGCGCGAACGCCAACTGCCTCTACGGCAGTCCAATTTCGCGCAGAAAACGGGCCGCTTCTTCGGGAGGGGTCGGATTGATGTAGAATCCAGTGCCCCACTCGAAGCCGGCCACGCGCGTCAGCTTCGGAATGATCTGGATGTGCCAATGGGTGTGGTCGTAGGGCGCGTCCTGCACCGGTGCGGTGCTGAGGATCATGTTGAAGGGCGGTGATTCAAGAGCCTTCTCCATTTTGCGCATCAGCACGCGCGTGACCCACGCAAGGTTGCGCACCGCACTTGTCTCAATCGTCTCGAAGTGTGAGGCGTGGCGGCGCGGCATGATCCAGACCTCGAACGGGAAGCGCGAAGCGTAGGGGCAGATCACCGTGAACTGATCGGTTTCGAGCACTACCCGCTGCTGCGATTGCGACTCGTGCTGGATGATGTCGCAGTAAATGCAGCGCTCGCGGTAGTCGAAATGGCGCTTGGCTCCGTCCATTTCTTCGATCACGCGTTTGGGTACCACGGGCAACGCGATCAATTGCGAGTGCGGGTGTTCCAGCGTAGCGCCGGCGTTTTCGCCGTAGTTTTTGAAGATGAGGATGTACCGCAAACGCCGGTCCTTCTTCAGGTCCAGCATGCGGTCGCGGAAGGCGAAGTAGGTGTCTTCGTATTCTTTCTCGGTGAGCGCGCCGGGCGAGGCTTTGTGGTTGGTGGACTCGATGATGACTTCGTGGGCGCCGATGCCGTTCATGCGGTCGTAAAGCCCTTCGCCCTGGCGGTCGAGCGAGCCTTCCACGCGCAAGGCGGGGAACTTGTTCGGAACCACGCGCAGGTGCCAGCCCTCATGGTTGGATGCGCCTCCGGTACGGTAGGCCAGCACCTCCGGCGGCGTCTTCGATTCGTTGCCAACACAAAACGGGCACAGCCGCCCGTTCTTCGGGACCACGCTCTCGCGGGTGAAGTCGTCGGGCCGGCGGGCGCGGTCTGTAGCAATGATGACCCAACGGCCGGTGATCGGGTCCTTGCGAAGATCTGGCAACGGAGGCTCCAATGCCTGGAACAGGCAAGACACTAGAATATCGAATTCCCGGACCGATTCATCAGCACTGCCGTACTAGCCCGTGCGGCCCTCAGTGCTTGAAACTCCACGCATCGGGGAAATGCTCGATCAACGGCGGCTGGGAGAAGACTACGGTGACCAGGTCGAAGCGGATGCTGGTCGCTTCGGCCTCGGCACAGCGCGCCCAGGCTCTCGCGGCGCGGCGCTGCGCGACGATCTTCAAGTCGTCCATCGCCCTTTCGGGTGACCCGTGCTCTGCGTCGGCGCGGGACTTCACTTCCACGAAAACCGTTTGACCGTCCAGTTGAGCGACGATATCCACTTCCGCCAGATGTGGCCCGGTCCAATTGCGCGCGAGGATGCGGAAGCCCTTGGTTTGCAGATAGCGGTGGGCGAGATCCTCGCCCCGGCGACCTAGAGCATGCGCACTCTGCCTGCGGCCGCGCAGTGCGGCGTGGCGCAGCGAATCCACGAATGAAAGCAGTCCTGGGAGCAGCCGGCGCATCACTCGGGCGTTTTCAGGACTTCGAACTCGAACGTGATCACTTTGCCGCGCACCACGTAGCAGAGGTAGTACTCCCAAAACCGGCGGAAGCGCGGGAAGGCGTTCACGAGCAACTCAAAGCCCAGATACCTCCACAGAGCCAGTAGTTTCACGCGCACTTTCCTCTCGCGGAATCTGGCCTGCGAATAATAGCCGAAGCCCGCGTCATCCTGGCCGAAGTAGCGGAACGAAAACGAATTCAGGTGCCAGCGGTGAGTCGGGTCGCAGAACGAGGAGAAATCCGTGTAATGCGGCGTTTCCATCAGCACCGTGCCCCCATTCCGCACCAACCGGTGGAACTCCTCCATCGTGCGGATCACATCCGCGACGTGCTCGATGACGTGGATGGCGCGCAGTTGGTCGAACGAGTTGTCCCGAAAGGGGTACGGGAAATGGTCGAGATCGCACAACACGTCCGCCTTCGTGCGCGGGTTGTTGTCTATGCCAATGGCTCCTGCGAACTTGTTAATGCCGCAGCCGACGTCAAGAATGCGCGGAGTCATGATCGGTGGAGTTGCCACCAGACCAGTGTAGCGGTGGAGCAGATACACCCCGCTGCACAGGCAATCAATTCGCCTCTGAAGAGGCTGGACTCCCGCGACTTCAGCGCGGCGCGAAAGTCGCCACCGTCTTGCGGAACTTGCTAAACAGCCGCCAGGACGCAGGCAAAACCGTAAGAACTTACGGTTTATCGTCTGTAAGTCATTGATTCCAGGTATAAAACCGTAACTTCCTTACGGTTTGTGTTTTTGCGCACTTGCGCATTCGCCGATCCGGATAGCATCCGAATCCGTTCCATCGCGGATGGTAAAACGAGCAATTGCAGCATGCATGTGTGATTTTAGTCGTGGGAACCCCCTGGAACCCTGGCACGTCGGTGAGATCGTGGCGGCGGGAGAAGATCCACTCCCGGCTGTCGAAAAAATCGAGAATACACCGTCCTTTGAGATAGCCTATTGAATCAGTTGAGGTGAAGCTTGACCTGCATCGGGCGGGCGTCACTTCAAAAATCGGAGGGTGCGCGCCGGTTGGGGCGGCGCACCGGCCGCGCAATGCCGTGAGACCGGCATGCGCGCATGAGCGAGGAAATCAATTCGAACTATGCGAGTCATCACCACCGTCCTCCTGCTGCTTGGCTGTGCGCTGAGCGCGGGGGCACAGCAGACTGTGCGCTACATCGTCCAACTGACACATCCTCCCGTTCTCGCTTCGCCCGGAGATAAGTCCGCGCTGAGCCGGATCGAACGGGAGCACTCGGATTTTGAGGCGCGGGCGACCGCCGCCGGGTACACGGTGGTGCGCCGCCTGACTACGGTTGCCAACGTCGTCATCGTCGAAGGCCCTACGGGCGGAGCGGACGCGCTGCGTGGCATGTCCGGTGTGAAGCGGGCCTTTGCCGAGCGCCGCTTTCAGCAGCATTTCGACGCCTCGATCCCGCTGCATCAGATCGACTCGGCTTGGAGCGCCATCCCCGGCGCAACCTACAACGCGAGCGATCCGGCAGCCTGGAACACGGCCGGCCAGGGGGTCAAGATCGGGATGGTCGATACGGGCATCGACATTACGCACCCGTCGTTTAAGGCGCCCAACATGACTGCGCCCAGCGGGTTCCCCAAGTGGAGCACGAACGTCGCCGGCAACCAGGCCTTCACCAACGGCAAGGTCATCGTGGCGCGGAGCTACGGCGGCTGGACGGTGCAGGACGTGGATGGCCACGGCACGGCGGTGGCATCGGTTGCGGCCGGCGTACCGCTTTCCTCCAGTAACGGTCCCGCCGGAGCGACGCTCAGCGGGGTTGCTCCCGCGGCCTGGATTGGGGTCTATGACGTGGATTCCTCGCACATCGGCTCCTATTCTGACTCCGACATCCTGACGGCGCTGGACGACTGCGCGTCCGATGGCATGGACGTGATCAGTATGAGCTTCGGCGCGCCAGACTATGGCGGTTCGCTCGATCCGCAGAATCAGCTCTACCTGGAAGTGTTCGCCACGCTGCGCGCGAGTAACGTGGTATTGGTAGCCTCGGCGGGCAATGACGGCTCTGAGGTCTACACCATGTCTTCTCCGGCCGTCGATGCCGGAGTGATCGCGGCAGGCGCGCAAATAAACAGTACTGTCGATACCAGCCCCACGGTCACCGCATCCGACGGGACGGACATGCAGGCCGCGGCGGCCGACAACAACACCGGCGTCAGCCAGCCACTCACCGGCCAATTGGTCAACATCACTCAGTGGGACTCCACGGGGCAGGGTTGCACGGGAAGTTCCTGGCCTAAGGCGGGCCTAGCCACGGGCAAGATCGTGCTGATTCAGAGAGGCAACTGTTACTTCACCGACAAGGTGCAAAACGCCCAGGCCTCTGGTGCGCTCGGCGTGATCGTCTACAATCAGGCGGCGCCCACCGATGGGTCCAACAAAGACTCACTGGTCAACATGGACCTCTATTCCACGACCTCGCCCGCAACCGTCGCGAACGTACCCGCCCTATTTGTCGGTTACACCGATGGGCAGAGCCTGATTTCGAGCATCGCCTCCGCAGGCGGTTCTTATACCGTCACTTTGTCGTTGGGGTTGGGCCCTGGCGACCCGCACCAGATTGCCAGCTTCAGCAGCCGAGGCCCGGTCGCCGACCTCACCATCAAGCCCGATCTGGTTGCCGCCGGCCGATCTGTGATTACCGCCTGGTGCACCGATACGACCCTGGATTCGACCAGCGGCAACAACCAATGCGACCCATTCGGCTTCCAGTTGATGAACGGAACCAGTTTCTCGGCGCCGCTCACGGCGGGAGCCGCCGCCCTGGTCAAGTCGGCGCGCCCGGGCCTCACGGGTGACGATTACCGCTCGCTGATCGTCAACGGCGCGTCGCGAATGGAGGACGGCAACGGCAATATCTGGCCGCTGATGTCGGCCGGCGCCGGTTCGCTGGACGTCCTGCAAGCCGTCAAGTCCACGGTCACCGCCAACCCCGTTTCGCTGAGCTTCGGAGCAACGGGCTCCAGCATCGCGAACAGTCAGCAACTGACCTTGAAGAACGTCGGCACAACCACGAAGACATACAATCTGAGCTTCGAAGGGTTGTCGCCCGTGGTGTTCTCCGGCTCGCCCGTGACCCTGGGCAACGGCGCCACGGTTTATATGCCCTTCCCGAACCTGGTGCTGGGAAATTACCTTGCATTGAGCAGCCAGGCACCCGTGCTGCGGACCCGTTCGGTGACGCTGGCCGCGGGCGCCGCAGCAACCGTTAGCGTGCAAGCGCCTCCCGTCCGGGCGACGCCCGGCACCTATCAGGGCTTCATCAACGTGACAGCCAGCGGAGCGAGCGCTCCGGAAGCACGGATTCCCTGGTGGTTTGCGGTGACATCCGCCCCCAATACAATTGCTCTCGACAGCAGCCCGCTTTACCTGTATTACAACTCCAGCACAAGGCGGAATGAAGGCACCATCGCGGTGCGGTTTGTGGACAACACAGGTGTCATGCTGCCTCCTCCGGGTAACATCAGCGTGTCCTACGTGAGCGGCTCGGCAGTGGCTTCCACGGCCTACCAAGCCACGTCGCAACTCACCTGTTCCAATCCCTGCACAACAGTGGCGTTCCCGAACGTCTGGCTGATCGACGTCTATACTTCGGGGAGCGCACAAAGCGGGGACACCTCGGCATTCCGCATTACTTCCGGGAGCGTAACCCGCGACTTCAGCGCGATTGTTTACTGATTGCCTGGCTTTCAGCTTTTGCACGGCGGCTTGCGAAAACTTCCGCGGTTGCTTTGTGTCGGCCGGTTTCAACGATGTTTGGATGCCCCTGGAAGCGGGCGGCATGGACTAAAAGAAGGCAGATTCGAATGAAGAAGATCACAAATTGGTTGTTTTTTGGGGCACTGGCTGCCAGCCTGCCCGTGATGGGCCAGGATTATCTGATCCCAGTAGGGAGCACCAATGGCGCCACCTGCGGCTCACCGCCTTTCCTGATCGTCACTCAAGGTGCGAGCTCCGTCAGTTGCGGGCGGGCCGGGTACTTTCACTGGTTCGCTGCCGGCGGGGGCTGGTCCACCGCGTTGTCGCTGAGCAACCCGACCAGCTCCGACATGGCGGTCCAAATCGGTCTGCTCGGCGCTGATGGTGTGACCGCCAATGCGTTAACGCTGGTGCGCAACGGCACGGCGCTAGGCGTCCAGAGCAGCGACTCGCAATTGTTGCCGAAGCATGGGACGCTGCGCTACGAACTGCCCAGCACCGGCGCGGCTACGCAGACGAATGGGCAGATTGTGCTCCAAGTTCTCGCCAAAGATGCCGCGTCACTGCAATCGGTAGCGGCCACCGAGGACTACAGCTACACGAGTTCAGCCGGGGTCATCTATTCGACGGTCACATTGCCCATCGCCTGGGTGGATCAGGCGCAGGCAACCTACTCGGCCACGTTCGAAGAAACCTCCGTGGATGGCAGTCTGGGGGCATTCGCAATTAAGGATCAGTCCGGCTCGTCGTCCGGCCAAACGGTGGACGTGCAGGCGTTCGACGTCAATGGCAACGTGCTGGGCGACCAGAAAGTAACGCTGACGGCGGGCCAGGTGGTGGCCAAGACATCCGATGCGCTGTTTGGAGCGAGCACGTTCGCTTCCCTCGCGGCGCCTCACATTGCCCGGGTGCAGTTCACCGGCCTGGGCGCAATCAATGTACTCGTCCTACAGGTGCGCGGGCAGAGCCTGTCTTCGATACCGACGACCGCCGTCGCAGCGCCGTAAGCCCGAATACCGCCACTCCCTCACCGACTGAGGGAGTGGCGGAAGTTATGAGTTCGAATCGAGCACCGTCCCACCCGCAGGCGCCGGGCGATCAGACGGCAGTGCGGCGGACGGGGACTTTCTTTACGGGCAGCTCATCGGTGTGCATGACGCCGAGAAAGCCCTCCAGTCGCCGGGACAGGCCCTCGTCGATGGGCTTGAGCGCTTTGACTTCGTTCATCGCTCCCTCGCGATCGCCCGAGAGTGCCAGTCCGATGCCGAGATCGTAGTGGGCGGCGGCAAACCCGGGTTGCAGTTCGATGGCCTTGCGGAAGCAGCGCGTCTTCTCTCGTGAGTGCCCGGTCTTGCCTTCGGCGAATGCGAGGTGGTACCAACTGCGGGCGTTCGCCGGTTCGGCCTCGCGCGCTTTGCGCCAGTAAAAAGCCGCACCTTCGTAGTCGGCTGCCCACATGTAAGCGAGCGCTTTTGAATAGATCTCGTCAGCCGCGGGCTTGCGGCTCTGGTCCCAGGCGGCGAGTGGGACGGGCGGAGTCGGGGTCAGCCCCGCTGACAGCCGCTCCAGCGGAATCGCGAAAGTGATCGGCTGGCCATTCACCGACCGCACGGAATGCCATCCGGCCAGGAAGCCATGCTCGTTGTACAGCGGCCCGCTGACCTCGCCAACACCGGAGCAACTGAGCCGTGCCACCATGCCAAAACCGCCGGAATCACGGTACTCTCCGACCGCTGCGGAATGGCCGCCGCTGGTCACGCCCGTGGCTGGCTGGGATGCGTTACTCGGGCCAACCGGGGCCTGGCGGCCGATGAATAGCTCGACCACACCCGAGTCGCGGTCGTCGGCCGTGACGGAGAGCACCGGGTGCATCACACCCTGGTCGTCCAACAGAACCGCCGACGCCGCACCGTAAAGCGCCTCGCGCGACGCCCACGACTTGCCCTCCGGCCGCACGACCACCGGGGCCTGCCGCAGCAGTTTGCCGGCGCCGTCGTGCACCAGCAACAGGGGCTCCGCGAAAAGCGGAACCAGACACACTACCGCCATGCCGAAACACTTCATTCCGTTGATGGGACGACAGTTTCGCATCGGTGGTTTCGCCCGATTTTGTACGATGGATAGATCAGGGCGCAATGGATTTCAGCAGTTTAGATTTGAAAAAGACGGTCAATTTGCCTTCGACCGCATTCCCGATGAAGGCAAACCTGCCCACAACCGAGCCGAAATGGCTCGAAAAGTGGGTTGAAACGGGCCTGTATGCCCAGATTCGGGCCAGCCGCGCGGGGCGTCCGATGTACGTGCTGCATGACGGCCCGCCGTATGCAAACGGCAACATCCACTTGGGTCACGCGTTCAACAAGATCCTGAAAGATTTCATCATCAAGTCGAAGACCATGGCGGGCTTCGACTCGCCCTACGTCCCCGGCTGGGATTGCCATGGCCTGCCGATCGAGATCAAAGTCGACAGCCAACTGGGCTCGAAAAAGTCCTCTATGAGCGTGGCCGAGATCCGCGCCGAGTGCCGCAAGTACGCCCAGAAATACGTAGATCTGCAAAGTAAGTCCTTCCAACGGCTGGGCGTCTTAGGCCGGTGGGAGAAGCCGTACCTGACGATGAGCGCCGAGTATGAGGCCGTCACGGCGGGCGCGTTCGTCGATTTCTTGAGCCAGGGCTCGGTCTACAAAGGGCTGAAGCCCGTCAACTGGTGCATCCATTGCCGCACGGCGCTGGCCGAGGCGGAAGTCGAGTATGAGAACCATACCAGCCCGTCGATCTGGGTGCGCTTCAAATTGACCAGCGACCCGGCGAGAATCCACCCGGCGCTGGCGGGTCGCGCTGTGTGCGGCTTGATCTGGACCACAACGCCCTGGACGATACCGGCCAACGTCGGAATCGCGTTCCACCCCAAATTCGAGTACGTCGCGGTGGATGTCGAAGGCGACGTATACATCGTGGCCGCAGGTCTGCTAGACGCGACCGTCGCCAACTGCGGCTGGACCGGCAAGTCGGTGGTCGAGGTCGCCCGCTTCGAAGGCGCGGTGCTTGACCGCTCCGTGTTCCGCCATCCCTTCCTGGAGCGCGATTCGCTCGCCATCGTGGAAGACTACGTGACCCTGGAGCAGGGCACCGGCGCGGTCCACACCGCCCCGGGCCACGGCCAGGAAGACTACGTCGCGGGCATGCAGTACGGTCTCCCGATCTTCTGCCCGATCGATGCGCGCGGCCGGTTCTTCCACGCCGAGGGCGCGGCGGGCACGCTGCCCGAGGAATTGATCGGCAAGACGGTGTGGGAAGGCAACCCAATCGTCACGCGGATTCTCGCCGAGAACGCCGCGCTGCTGGGCGAAAAGAAGATCGAGCACAGCTATCCGCATTGCTGGCGCTGCCACCACCCGACCATCTTCCGGGCCACCGAGCAGTGGTTCATCGGCATGGAGCTGAATGACCTGCGGGCCAAGGCGCTGGAAGCCGTCAAGCACGTCGCATGGCACCCCGAGTGGGGTCAGGAACGCATCTCAAACATGTTCGCCTCGCGCCCGGACTGGTGCATCTCGCGGCAACGCGTGTGGGGCGTCCCGATCACGGTTTTCTACTGTGAGCAGTGCGGCGAAACGTTGACCGACCGCAAGTACCTCGACCCGATCGTACGCCAGTTCGCAGAGCATACCGCCGACGTCTGGTATACGAAAACGTCCGCGGAACTGCTGGGTCCGGACGTCGCCTGCCCGAAATGCGGCGGGCGCGAATTTCGCAAGGAAAACGACATTCTGGACGTCTGGTTCGACTCCGGTTCGAGCCACTTGTCCGTGCTCACGGAAGCGAACGGGCTGCCCTGGCCCGCGGATATGTACCTGGAGGGAGGCGACCAGTATCGCGGCTGGTTCCACTCGTCACTGCTGGTCGGAGTCGGCCTGCGCGGCAGCGCGCCTTACAAAGAGTGCGCTACCAACGGCTGGGCGCTGGACGGCGAGGGCCGGGCTATGTCCAAGTCGGTCGGCAACGTGATCGCGCCGGAGGATCTGATCAAGAAGTTCGGCGCGGACGTTCTGCGGCTGTGGGTGGCGTCGGTGGAATACACCGAAGACGTGCGGCTCTCGCAGGTGATTCTCGATCGGTTGACCGACGCCTATCGCAAGTTCAGAAACACGTTTCGCTACGCGTTGGGCAATCTGCACGACTTCGACCCCGTCGCCGATGCGCTGCCCGCCAGCGAACTGCTGGAGATCGACCGTTGGATGCTGTATCGCGCCGCCGACCTGGTGGAACGCTGCCTGGCGCATTACAACGAGTACTTCTTCCACAGGGCCTATCAGGCGCTGTACAGCTTCGCCACGGAGCTCAGCTCGGTGTACTTTGACGTTTTGAAAGACCGGCTGTACACCTCAGCGCCGAACTCAAGGGCGCGGCGGAGCGCACAAACCGCTCTGCACCGCATTCATTGCGCGTTCGTGCGGCTGGCCGCGCCAGTACTGGCGTTCACGACCGAAGAAGTCTGGGCGGAGACGCGCCGGCCGGCCGGTTCGCCCGAGAGCATTCACATCGCCGAGTTCCCGCAGCCCGCGGAACTGACGGCGGGCCTGAGTGGCGATGGTTCCGAGCTCTCGCAGACCTGGGATCAGTTGCTGCTGATCCGCAACGAGGTGCTGAAGAGCTTGGAAGAAGCGCGAAACCTGAAGCAGATCGGTGCGCCGCTTGAAGCAAAGGTGCTGCTGGAGTCGTCGGGCGAACAGCTTGCCTTGCTGCAGCGCTACGAGTCTGGGTTGCCCGCGCTGTTCATCACATCCGAAGTCGAGCTAAAGCCGGCCGATGGCCCGTTGCGGGTCACCGTGTTACGAGCCACGGGTGTCAAGTGCGAGCGCTGCTGGAAGTACACGCACGACGTCGGCTCGGATGCGGAACTGCCCGGTGTTTGCTCCCCGTGCGCGGAAGCCGTACGCGAGATTATGGCCAGCCGGCAAGGAGCCTGATTCCAGTTGCGCTATTGGCCCTACGCTGTGTCGGCGCTGATCGTCCTGCTGGACCGGACTACGAAGCACATCATCGAAACGACCTTCTCGACCTGGGACACGGTCAAGGTGATTCCGGGTCTATTTGAGATCGTCTCGGCGCGCAACACCGGGATGGCGTTCAGTCTATTTGACAACTCCGCGGCGGGCCGCACCAGCCCGCTGCTGGTGGCGTTTACGGTCGCCGTCATGGGGGTTGTCGCGTACCTGCTGTGGCAGTCGATCCGGACCGGGAAGGCCGGCTCCGATCAGGGCCACTGGAGTTTCCGCCTGGCGTTGGGGTTGATCCTGGGTGGCGCTGCCGGCAATTTTTACGACCGCTTGATCTTCGGCAGTGTGACCGACTTCCTCGACTTCTATTGGGGTCCGGCGCACTTCCCGGTGTTCAACCTGGCGGATTCGGCCATCACCTGCGGCGCCATCATATTGATGCTGAATCTCTGGTTGGTGCAACCGCGGAGCGAATCGAAGCCCCGATCATAGGCCACAGGCTACAACTGCAGGCGGACCCGGAGCCGCGTCAAAAGACCTGAGAGGCTCAGGATGGCGAGCGTGAAGATGGCGGATCGAACCGCCCCCAGCCCGCCGCTGCCCCACGGCAATGTGAAAACGAACAGACTGGCGATGAAGTAGAAGAGGTCTGGCAGCAGATAAGTGAGCAGTGTGTTTGAGCCGGCAGGATTTAGGATTGCCGCCCAACCCGTCACGCGACGTATGTCAGCCAGCCAATAAAGGGCCAGGAACAACAGGACGCCGATGCCCGAGCTGAACAGGCACCAAGAGGGTGTGGCCGCATTCTTCTGGAGGCCGAGCGGCAACAGAATCCAGCCCGCACCCAAGAGAATTGCAGCGAACCCGAGCGCCCATAACGCCTTGGCCTTAAAGGTTTTGGCCAGACTCGAGTCGAGGAAGATGGTGGAAGCTACGATGCCGGCCATAGCAATCGACGGCAGCTCGCCCGAATCGAAGGGCCAGAGCGCGTAGGGAATGCGATGCAGGAACTCCGTCCAACCGAGGCGGGAAGCGATGCTCAGGGCAGTCAATCCCAACAGCAGGAGGATCGGAGCCCAGGGCTTCCGCCGCAGCGGGATATAGAGCAGGCAGGCCGCCAGGTAGGCCCTGGCAATCAGGCCCAGGATCTCCCAATACCCGAAGTCGAGCCAGGCGGCATGACCGTCTTTTGTGGTCCTGCGGAACAGGGCCAACATGATTACCAGCAAGAGCAATCCGGCGTATTTCAAAACACTGTAGATCAGCTTGCGGTCTGGTGATTTCGGATAGACGTTCCACAGCAGAATCGCGCCGAGCAGCGCGAAAGAGCCCCACGCACCGGGCGGCATTCCGGTCAGCACCCGGTCGACTTTGCTGACGTTGGCGAGCACCAGTCCGAGAACTACGAGGGCGAAAGTGCGCAGCAGGATGTGCCACCATAGCCGGGGCATCGAATCGCCCGCCTCCAGACGCTTGCGCACCGCCAACGGAATCGCCATGCCGAGGATGAAAAGGAAACACGGAAACACCACATCTACGTAAGTCATGCCGTTGACGCCAGGCGGCATGTGGTAAGTCCACCAGGGCAATCCGTGGATCTCCGCTAAGTCGTTGACAAAGATCATGACCAGCATGGTCAAACCCCGCAGGATGTCCAGTGAGACCACCCTGCCGCCACCGATTGATGATTCCGAGCCCATGCTGATTTGAGTCCTCTCCGTCAGCCCTACACCTGGAGATCCGCGAAAAGCCATGCTACTACGATTGACGGTTCGGCTTCGCGCTCCGGCGGATAAGAGTGGACGGGCTGGTTTGCGGCGGATCAACGAAAGGGAAGCGGTTCCAGCTTGATCCTAAAGCACAAGGCCTAAAGGAATCGAATGGAACACCGATATAGGAAATAGGCCCAAGGAAATCGACCACCCCGGCCTTAAGCGCGACTAGCCGAGCGCAAAGAAGCAAAAGGCGGACTCGCTGACCAGAGTTGTGCCTGAGGGTCGAATGGACCGTATCGGAAATGGAGTCGAAGAAACCGCAATGATCCCGAACAGCGTTGGTTATGTGTTCCTCATCCTTTCGCAGTTTCTCTTCATAGTGGGACTAGTCTGGTATGTCATGCACCTTCTCGACCGAGAACGGCGCGACCGTTACCGCTTCAATTCGATAAAGCTGCTCTCGAATGTTTCGGCCAGTTGCGATCTGGCCGCGCTCGCTGAACGGGTGTCCAGTTTTAGCGCTGAACAACTGGAGCCGGCCGCCCGCCCAACCAGAGGCCGGTTCGGGCAGGGAACTGACCGTTAGCCGATAGCTGATCGACGCCCGTGGACCGAGCCTTGTTGCGTGTGCCCTATTGCAATTCCAACTGAGCTTTGGTCCGAGCCGGCAGGCGGGGAAGTTCGACGTCTCGCCCGTCAATCTGGCCCGCATCCACCCTTGGATGCTGCTTCCTTCGTGTGCGCGAAGGCAAGCGCAAGTCGGACTGCCAGTGGACAGGACGAACCGTATAATTGGAGGATCTTCCAGTGTGGAAGTTCTGAATTGAGGTTCTTGTGTCTCAAGCAATAGACAGCTTCGTCAAGCAAAACGAAGAGCGATTCCTAGATGAGCTGAAGGACTTCATCCGGATCCCCAGCATTTCGACTCTGCCAGAGCACGTTGAGGATATTGAAGAAGCTGCGCGATTCGTAGCGAAAAGCATGGCGACCGCTGGCCTCGAGAATATCGAGATCATCCCAACCGGGAAGCACCCGTTGGTCTACGCGGACTGGTTAAGAGCTCCGGGCAAACCGACGGTACTGTGTTACGGGCATTACGATGTCCAGCCGCCCGACCCGGTCGAGCTATGGCACACCCCGCCGTTCGAACCGACGGTCCGGAACGGCAATTTGTATGCCCGCGGTGCGGTAGACGACAAGGGCCAAATGTACATGCACTTCAAGGCACTGGAGTCCTTGATCGCGGTGCACGGCACGCTGCCTTTGAACGTGAAGTTCATCGTCGAAGGGGAAGAGGAGATTGGCGGTCAGTCAATTGCCCGATTTGTTGCGGAGAACCCCGCCAAGCTAAAAGCCGATGTCGCATTAGTTTCCGACACGGCGATGTACGCCGAGGGCATACCCACGCTGTGCATTGGACTGCGTGGGCTGATGTACACGGAGTTGGAGTGCCAGGGCCCGCGGCAGGATTTGCATTCCGGGCTGTACGGCGGGGCCGCCCCAAACCCACTCTTCGGACTGATCGAGTTACTCGCAAAAGCGAAAAACGCGGCAGGGTTGATTCAGATACCGGGATTCTACGACGACGTAGAGGAACCTGCTCTGGCTGAGATCGCGAGTTGGCAGGCCTTGCCCTTTGATGCAGCCACCTACCTGAATGACGAAGTCGGCTCTACCTGCCTGACAGGCGAGAGCGACCGCAGCGTCTTTGAGAGGACCTGGTCCAGGCCGACGTTGGAAGTGCACGGCATCGCCGGCGGATTCACCGGTGTTGGCGCGAAAACCGTCATCCCGGCAAATGCAACAGCTAAAGTGAGCTTCCGGCTCGTGCCGTCGCAGGACCCGGCGAAGATCCTCGCCGCCTGGGAGGAGTTCGTCTCCGCCAACACGCCCAATGGCTTGAAGATGCAGGTGAAGAAGCTCAGCGCCGCACCGGCTTGCGTGGTGAGTCCCGAGCATCCGGCGATCCGCCTGGCGGCAGAAGCGTTCAAGGAGGTTTTGGGCCGGGAGACCGTTTTTACGCGCAGCGGGGGATCCATCCCGATCGTCGGCGATTTTGCGCGGCATCTGGGCATTCCGACGATCCTGCTGGGGCTCGGCCTTCCCGACGACGGTCTCCACTCGCCAAATGAGAAGTTCAAAGTCGATAATTTCTATCTGGGTATTCGAACCGTGGCAGGTTTTCTCGAAAAATATAGTCAAGCAGGCTCTGTACCCGAGTGAGCCTGGCAACGCAAAAAACAGTGTCTTCTTACTCGCCTCAGTCGCAGTCCGAGGACGTCTTCCGAAGCGCCGGCGTGGCAAGCGCCGCCGTGTTCACGTCACGTGTCAGCGGCCTTGTGCGCGAAGGCGCCATGGCGCGCCTGTTTGGCGCCAGTTCCGCCTACGACGCGTTTCTGATCGGCTTCCGCATTCCGAATCTGGCCCGAGACCTGTTTGCCGAGGGTGCGCTCTCGGCAGCGTTTGTTCCGGTGTTCGTCGAATACCTTCAAAACAAGGACAGGAAAGAAGCGGCACATCTGGCCAATCTCGTAGCCACCGCCATGATTCTCGGGATCGGCGGATTGTGCGCACTGGGCGTGGTGTTTAGCCCGTGGCTCGTCAGGATTCTAACCAGCGGTTGGTTCCACGCAGCACCCGAGAAATACGCACAGGCCGTCCAACTCACGCAGATTATGTTCCCGTTTCTACTACTTGTTGCACTGGCGGCACAAGCGATGGGGATCCTCAACGCGTTGAACCAGTTTGCGGTTCCGGCCTTCTCTTCGACGATGTTCAACGTGGGCAGCGTGGTGAGTGGCGTCATCCTGGGCTTCTGGCTGGGGCCACGGATTGGGCTGTCGCCGATTAATGGCATGGCGATCGGCGTCGTGTTCGGGGGCGCGCTCCAACTCGCCTGGCAGCTTCCCAGTTTGTGGCGGGACGGCATTCGCTTCAGATTCGCCTTCGACTTTCAACACGAAGGGCTACGCCGCATTATGGCGCTGATGGTGCCGGGAATTGTCGGTAACGCGTCGATCCAAATCAACGTGGTGGTTACAACGATCCTGGCGACGACCATCCACGACCCCGTGCGTGGGCTGGATGGACCAGTGGCCTGGTTGGGATACGCGTTCCGATTTATGCAATTACCACTCGGCTTGTTTGGCGTAGCGATCGCTACAGCGACGCTGCCTGCAATCGGGAGGAGCGCAGCTTCTGGTGATACCTTCGAATTCCGCGAGACGCTGGCCAGAAGCCTGGGATTGACGTTCCTGCTCACTGTTCCGTCGTCGGTCGGGCTGATCCTGTTGGGCCGTTCCATGATCGGGCTGATTTACGAAGGTGCGAATTTCAAAGCTTACGACACCAGCCAGACGACACTCGCCCTGAGCTGCTATGCCCTCGGGCTCGCGGGCTATTCGGCGATCAAGATCCTTGGACCGGCGTTTTACGCGTTGGGGGATGCCCGCACGCCGATGTACACTAGCCTGGCCTCCATCGCCGTCAATGTGGGATTGTGCTGGCTGTTCGCGTTCCATTGGGGCATGGGCCAGACGGGATTGGCGCTTGCGACTGCATTTGTAGCGAACCTCGCTTTTCTGGCGCTGTACTTGTTGATGCACGGCCGAATCGGCGGAGTGTATGGACGAAGGTTGCGGGGGGTCGTCTGGAAGGTCAGCGTTGCCTCGGTGGTGATGGGCGTTACCATTTGGGCGCTCAGCAGAGGGTTCCACGCCGTGTTTGCCCGGGTCGGCGTGGCGCGGCTGTGCGACATAGGCATCGGCGTTCCCGCCGGCGCGGCGGTCATCTATACGCTATGCCGGCTGTTGCGGGTGGAAGAGTTGACGATGGCTACTCGCGCCCTGGGAGAACCGATTCTGCGTCGGTTCCCCGCCTTGGCTGCTAAACTTGGGGTGTAATGCACCCTGACGTGGGAAAGGCCCTGCATCTGCAGGAAGTGGACCGGACCATCTCCGACCTCCGAGGAGAAATCGCCTCACTTCCCAAACACATCGCAGAAATCGAGAAGGCCCTAGGCAGCCATCTAAAGAAGTTGGAGGTCGATAAGGCCGCGCTCGCTGCCAACCAACTCGACCGGAAGAAATTGGAGGGTGAGGGCAAAGACCAACAGCAGAAGATTTCCAAACTGAAGGACCAGATGCTCGGGGCGAAGACCAACGAGCAATACCGGGCTTTCCAGAAAGAGATCGATTTCTGCGAGGCCGCCATCCGCAAGTGCGACGACCAAGGGCTGCAACTGATGGAAGCGGCCGAAGCCCTGGCCCAAAACGTCCGTGCGGCCGAGGTGTCGCTGGCGGAAGAGAAGCGTGTCGTCGAGGCCCGGAAGAAGGAAGTGGCGGCTCAGACCGCCCGCGACAAGACGGACCTTGCTCGATTTCTGGCTGAACGGGCCAGTATCGCCGCATCGATCACGAAGCCCTTGCTAGCGACCTACGAGCGACTCCACAAGCGGATGCCCGACGGCAAGGTTGTGGCGAAGGTAGTCGATAGCAGTTGTGGCAGTTGCAACATGATGATTCGTCCACAGTACATGGCTGACTTGAAGCTCGGGCCCGATGTTTTGGCCTGCGAGAATTGCCGTCGAATCCTGTACATCGAGGCTCCGCCGGTCGACGTTGAAGCTCAAATGAACGACTGAGTCCGCCCCGCGATTATCAGCCGCCAGTGACGTAGCGGCCGTCAAACCTCAGAGTGAATGCCGGATCACCTATGCTCTGTTCTGGGGTCGGGGCAGGGTTTTGCTCCGCTTCCGCGGCTGGCTTTGGCCGTGAGCCCGGTGTGCGCTGGCCACCAAGCACAGGAGCCTCAACCGCGCCATCCTTCGGAGAATCGGCTGCCTGCGGATCGACGGGTACCGCCCCGAGCGAGATATTGCGGTTGTACTCCGCGATTACCGGGGACGGCGTGGGCTGAGGGAATCGTTGCATGGCGGTCTCCGCCGTCCGCCGTACCGCTTGAGTAACGTCAAGCAGCAGCTCTTCCAGAACCGGCACAAATTCGCGGTCTCCGAGCTTGCCGATCACCCACGCAGCAGTTTGACGATAGGTCGGGCGGACATCCTTGGCCAAATGGCGTATGCGCCAGTTAGCGTGTTGATCGCTCAGCAGATTCAACCCGACTATGGCGTTGCCCTGGACACGGTTATTCTCGTCATGCAGGCACCTGCGAATGGTGCGTGACGCCAGGCCCGATTTTCGCCCCCAGAGCGCTTCGACGACATTTGCGCGAATCCGCGCGTCAGCCGACGCGAGGTGACGCTCGATCCACTCGTGACTTTGCAAGCGTCTGCCCACGAGCAGGGCCGCCTTGGATGCCACGTGGTGGTCTTTATAGTGCGTGAGGTGGCCAATGATCATCAGCAGTCGCGGCCCCGGTGAAATGAGGTCCAGGACCTCCAAGATCCGGAGGACTATAGCCGGTCCCAACTGGTAGGTATCCACTTGCCGGCCCGGCATAAGACGAGCGAGTTTGACATCGAGCAGCGGATCTTCGCGGACGTACATCGCGCAAAATTCGATGAGTCCCTGATTGTCGAAGCGTTCCGAACGAACCAGTTCGACCAGAAACGCCGGGATTTCCAGAACGCGCAAACTCCGCTTTCGATAACCCGGAGATTCTCCTGCCCGTTCAAGCCGCTTGATCCCGGCAGCCAGGAACATTCTCGGGTTTCGCTCTGCCAGCCACTGAAGCGTCTCCTCGGGCGTCAAGTTGGTCAGTCGGGGCAGGTCTAAGACTCCGGCCAGAGCCCGCTCCATCGCCGCGAGGTCCATGTGCTCGTCAACCACTTCGCCATTCTCGCAGGGATCCGCCGGCACAAGGCCAGCGAATGCCTGCGCTGTCGTAGCCGGTTGGTTGTGAGAAGCGGGCAGCACTTAAGGCTATCTCCCTGGTTCGGCAGGAGCGCTATATGCGCTCAGCGGACGTTGCCAGTTGGACTTATCGGCTGGATTGTCGGGAAGTTGAAGGATTGCGTGCCGGTGCGACTCGATCCGCATCTCGACCTAGTTGATCGAGGCGCTTCAAGGGCCGAAGAGCCGGGCGGTTGATCGTACACACGCGACAGTACGAAGAAGAAACCGTAGGGCCAAGGCGAGGATTCCAGCCTGGCCGTGGCAGGTTCAGGCTGTAATCGCGTTGTGATAGTCTCTATGTTTTGGCGGACTTCTCAGTCCGATTTCCAAGCGTCCGAGATGATTCTGGGGAGCGAAACACGTGAAGGTTTACGAAAGCACCGAAGTCCGAAACGTGGCCCTCGTTGGCCACGGGAATAGCGGTAAAACGTCGATGGCGGCAGGCATGCTCTATGCCACCGGCGTGACCAACCGCCTGACCCGGGTGGACGAGGGCAACACCACCACAGACTATGACGATGAGGAGATCACCCGCAAGATCACCATCTCCACCGCTCTGGCCGCAGCCGAGTGGAAGAAGATGAAGTTGAATCTGCTGGATACGCCCGGTTTCAACCTCTTCATGTACGACACGAAGATGGCGATGGCGGCGGCAGATGCAGTATTGGTGATGATCGACGGTATCGCCGGCGTCGAAGTCCAGACAGAGCGGGTCTGGCAATTTGCCGAGGAGTTCAATCTTCCGAGAGCTTTCTTCGTAAACAAACTGGACCGCGAGCGCAGCGATTTTGACAGGTGTGTTGCCAGTATCCAGGAGTTTTTTGGACGGCATGCGGTTCCTGTCGCTATCCCAATCGGGTCTGAGAAGGAATTCAAGGGCGTGGTGGACATCGTCCACATGAAGGCGTACACATATACGCCCGATGGCGATGGCAAGGGTCGCGAGATTCCTATTCCGGACGACCTCGCCGACAGCGCCAAGGCATTGCACGAATCACTGATCGAGAGCATCGCCGAGGGCCGTGACGACCTGATGGAGGAGTTCTTCGATACCGGCACGCTACCCGCCGAGAAGATCTATCTCGGGTTGCATGAGTTGCTGAAAGCCGACAAACTCTTCCCTATCCTATGCGGCTCTGCGCTCCGCAACATCGGCACGGATCTGGTGATGGACTTCCTGCTTGAGTTTGCCCCGAATCCCACCGAGCACCCCGCCCTAAAAGCGATGACAGGCGATGAAGTGGTGGAGCGGCCGATCACCGACAAAGAGCACGTGACGGCTTATGTTTTCAAGACTATCGCCGATCCTTTCGCCGGGCGCCTTTCGTTCTTCAAGGTCTGTTCAGGCGTTCTGAAGAATGACGCTTCGCTGATCTCCATCCGCTCTGGCAGCGTGGAGCGACTGGCTCATCTCAGCGTCCCGCAGGGCAAGCAGCAACTGCCAGTGAACGAATTGCATGCGGGTGACATCGGAATCGTTGCCAAATTGAAGGACGTCCTAACCGGCGACACCCTGTGTGAAAAGGGTGACACCATTTCATTTCCGAGAGTGGGTACCCAGGAGCCGTCGATCGCCTACGCGATCGGTGCCAAGAGCCGCAACGACGAAGACCGCATGGGCAATGCGCTGCAGCGGATTCTTGAAGAAGATCCGGGCTTACGCTTCTACCGTGACCCTCAGACCAAGGACTTCCTGCTAGCCGGAAGCGGCGGGCAGCACGTTGAAATCGTCGTCAGCCGTTTGAAGAAGCGTTACAACGTGGACGTTGAACTGAGGGCACCGAAAATCCCATATCGCGAAACGGTCCGAGGACATGCCGACGTGCACGGGCGGCACAAGAAGCAGACAGGGGGGCACGGGCAGTTCGGCGACATCAAGGTCAAGGTGGACCCGCTGGAGCGCGGCGAGGGATTCAAGTTCGTGAATGCCGTGTTTGGCGGTGCCGTTCCAAAGAATTTCATCCCCGCGGTTGAAAAAGGCTTCGTCGAGGCCGCAGCGCGGGGCTACCTGGCCGGCTACCCCATGGTCGACTTCAAGGTCACGCTCTACGACGGGCAATACCACGACGTGGACTCGTCGGAAATGTCCTTCAAGATGGCTGCTCGCAAGGCCTTCAAACTTGCCATGGAAGAAGCCAGGGCGACGCTGCTTGAACCCATCATGAAGGTGGAGGTCGTGGGACCCGTGGAGTACGCGGGCGATCTGATGGGCGACATGAACGGTCGTCGCGGTCGCATCAGCGGAATGGACTCCAAGGGTGGCACGCAGATTGTTCGCGCCCTGGTGCCGATGTCTGAAATGCTCACTTACCAGAATGACCTGACCTCCATGACGCAAGGGCGCGCTTCCTTCTCTATGGAATTCAGCCACTATGATTTCGTTCCGGCGCTGCAGTCTGAGAAGATCATCGCGGCCGCTAAGGCCCTGATGACGGGCGAAGAAGAAGAAGAGGAATAGCGCCCGGCCTTAGACCTCGTATTGAAACCAGCCTGGAGCCGCATCGTGCGGTTCCGGGCTCTTTTTTCAGCGGCTCTCACAAATGCAGGCCAGTTCGCTTGATCTCCGACTGGACATTCAATAGGATTGCGGCGGGTGGCGAAATGCGAGTGCAGTATTGCTGGCGTTGCCGTCGGGAGGCTCCGATGCTATCGGAGGAGGAGTACCAGTTCGTGATGTCGTTTCTCGCCGCCGAGTCTGGTGTGCCCTTCAGCGACCGTCAGACGCAGGCGCTGGAGGCATACCGGCAAATCACGGGTGAGCATGAATCGAAGTTCACGGTGCTGTACCATCACCGACTGGCACTCTACGGCCCTCCATGTTCCTTCTGCCACAAACCACTGCGCACCCCCCGCGCCAGCCTTTGCGGAACCTGTATGAAGCGAATACCTGTCTCCGCCCACCACCTGAACTGAATTGTGGGACAGTGCGTGATGTGCCGGACGAGACCCGCATTCGGTCTGAGTTCGACTCAATCGACGCCATCGTCTTTTTCTCAGGCTGCAAATTGCTGAATCTCAAGCTGATTGCAGGTGTATCTGGGGGCATGCAGGGTTGACCACGTATGCGAATTCGGATAGAGTCTAAAGTTCGCGGCCGTGTAATCATAGCTTCATTCGTATTACGACATGGCTTTGCCAGTAAACATCAAATTCCTCGCGCTCTCCTGTCTGCTGCTTCCAGTGCCGGTCTTGCCCTTTGCGGGAGCGCCGGCCGATCAACCGACCGCTTCGGCTGCGGCTAAACACGAGCTGGCGGATGACGCCGCTGAAGGAACCGGTCCCCGCACTCCGCCCCGTCCAGCCCACGGCAAACTGCTCAACGATGTTCTGGCCGAAGATAATTCCGCATCGCACTCGCGCGTCCAACGCGCGTTGATCGAATGTGATCAGCATTTCCAGTCGGGCAAGGATTTTCTGGCGAGTCAGAAGGCGAGCGAGGCCCGCCATGAGTTCGACCTAGCCGTCGAAGCACTGATGGACCTGCCCGACAACCTGCCAGACCGAGCGGCGCTGGAGCGTCGCGCTGAAGAGTTCATCCGAGAGATCCACAAGTACGATCTCGAGAGCCTCGGCGCGGGTGAGTCGCCCGAGGGGTTGATGTTCACGCAATCACCGCTGAACGGGATTCTGGATATGACCTTCCCGGTCGATCCACTGTTGAAGGACAGGGTAATGGAGAGCGTTCGTGCCTCCTCTTCTGAATTGCCGCTTGTAGTCAACGACTCTGTCCTCTCCTACATCAATTACTTCAGCAGTCCGCGTGGGCAGAGAGTCTTCATGTACGGCTGGAAACGGGCCGGGCGGTACAGGCCCATGATCGAGCGGGTCTTCAGGGAAGAGGGATTGCCCGTCGAGTTAATTCACTTGGCGCAGGCTGAGTCCGGATTCATGCCGCGTGCTCTGTCGCGCAAGTCCGCCGCCGGAATGTGGCAGTTTATCAGGCAAACCGGCAGTGTCTACGGGTTGGAGTCGAGCGCTGAAAAGGACGATCGCCTCGATCCGGAGCGTGCGACAAGGGCTGCGGCACGGCATCTGCATGATCTCTATCGAAAGACGGGCGACTGGTATCTTGCTATGGCGGGGTATAACTGCGGTCCGCTTTGCCCGGAACGAGCGGTGCAACGCACCGGATATGCGGATTTCTGGGAACTTTGCCGCCGAAACGCACTGCCCAAAGAGACGAAAAACTATGTTCCGGCCATCCTGGCAATGGCAATTATCGCCAAGGACCCATCAGCCTATGGCTTGCCGGCTATTGACCAGGATCCTGAGTTCTCCTTTGATTCGGTGCATTTGACCGCCCCCACCAGCCTAATGCTTTTGGCGGACGCGGCTGACGCTCCTGTATCGGATCTGCGCGACTTGAACCCGTCCATCCTCAAGAGTGCCGCACCTTCGGGCGCGGACGTGCGTGTCCCCAAAGGGACAGGCGCCTCGGTGCTCAATGCGTTGGAAGCGGTTCCTGATTCGAAGCGCGATTCCTGGAGGCTGCATCGAGTTGGCCCCAACGATAATCTTCCCTTGATCGCACGCCGATTTGGGGTTCAACCCACATCGATTCTGGAGGCTAACCCCTCCTTGAATGCACTCTGGTTTGAGCAACCGCGCGATGGTGAACTGGTCCTGATCCCAGCGGCGCCCAAGCCCGATCCCGTTCGCAAGACAGCGCGCTCAACTGGGTCGCGCAGGTCGTCAGGCACTCGCGGGCAGCCGGTTGCGCATGTCGCAGTGAAATCCGCTCAGCGCGCTCAGGGTGCCTCGCGCGGTCTGCAAGTCGCCGTAGCTGCTCACCCCAAATCTCACCGGACTGCCAATAGGTAGCCGGTCCTCTGCCGAGGAATAGCCGTCTTATCGTTGAGACCAGGGCTCAAAGGGCTAAATGTATAGCCTTGTAACCACATACAATACATGGTATTTTTGTTTTAATCCTGGAAAAGGAGGCTGCGTTCATGACGTTTTGGGAGATGAGTGCATTCGATTCCTCCGATGAGGGCGAAGGCGATTTCGATTCCGTGGTCAAAGACGACGGAGTCAGCGATGTGGATGACGATTTCGAAAGCGAATCGGAAGTAGAGGCACAGGCCCCTGCGATCATTGCCGCGAGCTTTACCGTCGATGTGATTGAGGTCTCTGAACCTGCCCCTGCAGCCGCACCGCCCGCTGTTCAAGCGAGTGCGGTCAGGTCTGCCGCGCGTGCGCCTCGCGCATCCAGGTCGGCCGCAAAGCCAGCGCCGAAAGCGGCAAAATCGAAGCAGCGGGTCGCAGTGCCCGAACCCTCTAAAAAGCAAGTTAAGAAGCAGGCCAAGAAGGCTGCTAAGAAAGCCGCGAAGAAAGTCGCGGCAAAAACTTCCGTACGAGTTCCTGCTCGCAAGGCAGGTAAGCCGGTCGCTAAGCCGGCTGCAAAGAAGGCGGTAAAATCCGTCGTCCGAAAGGTAACAAAGAAACCCGTGAAAGCTGCAACAAAGAAAGCTGCGCCGAAAACGGCGGCCACCAAGAAGGCGGTCGTTGTAAAGAAAGCGGTCAAGAAGGCCGTGGCTAAGAAGGCTGTGAAGGTCGCCCTGAAGAAAGCCGCTGCCCCGAAGAAAGCCGCTGCGCCTGCAAAGAAGGCTGCCGCGCCCGCCAAGAAAGTAGCGGCCAAAAAGGTCGCCGCAAAGAAGAAGTAGCAATCTGAGAGAGATCCGGGGCGCTCTCGGGCGTGAACCGGGCTCACAATCAATTCGGTTGATGTTCAATGGGGCGCCCACTAGGGCGCCCGTTCTTTTCAGCCCAGCTTCTGTAGATGCATTCTAAGGGCCGCCAGTGAGGCTGCTGGATATCGTAATCATGAATCCAGGCGGATGTGTCAACGTGGGCACCCGCCGAAATCCGACTTCATCTATGCTTCGCCGTTCTCCCTCACGACCGCGCGGCACTTCCTGAACAGGTCGAGTAACGCATCAGCCTGTTCCTCTGGGCTGCGTGTGCCTTTGCCGGAGAAGCCAACTTGCTGGACGCCTTTGCCGTATCCTGTGGAAGTCGCAATGAATTTCATTAATTCGAGAGCAACCTCATCGCCTGTCGTGGCGGCCGTCTTTTTCTCTTGTTCTTCCATCGGAATATGCGACTCCTGGGCGTAGGGTTTGCGCTAGCTCGGAGCGGCTCCTTGCCTAGGCATCAACCAGATTAGCGCAGCCGCATATGCCGGTCCACGCAACACGGTTTCTTCGGCACATGCGCGGCGGCGCGCAAGCCCACCTGCTCGCCGGGGGGGATGGCCACTACTACGTCACGAAATTCCTAGAGAACCCGCAGCACGTACGGATCCTCGTGAACGAGTGGATTGCCGCCCGTCTGCTGGAGTACCTTCGCATCGCCGCTCCAAGAGTCGCGATTGTCGAACTGGACGCGGCGTTCCTCTCCAGAGAACCTGAGGTCAGGATCCGCCTTGCTGCGAAAGATCTGCCGGTATCGGCCGGCTGGCACTTCGGCTCCCGTTTTCCTGGCAATCCAGACCGGGATGCGGTATACGATTACCTGCCCGACAGCCTACTGGCCCAGGTCCATAACCTGCGGCACTTCCTCGGTGTCTTCGTATTCGACAAATGGACTGCGAATTCTGACTCCCGCCAGGCGATCTTCGTCCGGCAGCGGATCAAGGAGTGGATGGACAGCTCCGACATGGCCACTCACGATATGTCGCCTCTGGCTAAGGGCTTTGTTGCGCTGATGATCGACCATGGCTATGCCTTCGACGGACCCCACTGGGAGTTCGGCGACAGCGCCATGCAGGGTTTCTATTTTCGATCGATGGTGTACCTGGGCGTGCGCCGCCTGGACGATTTCGAACCCTGGCTGACGCGCGTCCGGGAAGCACCAGCCGAGCTGTTTGACGGCATCCTGCGCGATCTGCCCCGGCAGTGGCTGCCGGGCGGCGACGACGAGGCTGTTGAGCGGTTAGTCGAGCAACTCTACGTTCGGCGAAGGCTGGTAGCCGATCTGGTCGAACGCTCGGCTGCGGCTCGTCCCTCTTGCTTCCCGACCTGGAAGCAAAGCGCCAGATAGCCGCAATTCATGGCCAGCAATTCGGATCTGCAAATCTGAAGAAGAGCGCATGCAGCAGCGATAAGATAGAGGGGTGATCCATTCGCTGCTCCTCCATAACGGCCATATCCAGCCCTTAGCCGAAACAGCGTTCTCGCCTGGTCAGGTCGGGGTGATGAATGGGTGGGGCGTGTTTTCGACCATCAAAGTCGTCAACGGCGTGCTGTTCGCCTTTGACCGTCATTGGGCCAGGATGCGCCGCGATTCGGACCTCATGCGTGTGCCATTTCCGTGGACGCCTGCGGAATTGGAGTCGGCCTTGTTGTCGCTTGTTTCAGCCAATCAGGCATATAATGCTACGCTGCGTGTCGCGGCCGTCCGCAATCAGGGCGGCATGTGGGCGGATCCCAACCAGAAGCTGGATGTTGACTTGGTTGCCTTCACGGCTGACCGTAACACCTGGGGAGAGGAAGCCCGGCTCGGCATTGTGGCGAACGGCCGATTCTCCGCCAGCCCTTTTGCCGGCACGAAGGTGATGTCCTGGGCCTCGAATCTCGTGTGGTACGAAGAAGCGCACCATCGCGGGCTCGACGAAGTCCTGTTGCTCGACGAGCGGGGCGAGGTGAGTGAATGCACTTCAGCGAACGTCTTCGCGGTCTTTGGCAATCGCGTCGCGACTCCACCCCTCACTTCGGGTTGCCTGCCAGGCGTGACTCGGGAATTGCTCCTGGAGGTCATTCACGCCCCGAATATCGAGGTGGTCGAACAGCGGATCACGCTGGATGATCTGGAATCCGCCGACGGGCTTTTCATCACTTCTTCGACTCGCGATCTGCTTGGCGTGCGGGAGGTTGAGGGGTTGTCCATACGCAGCGAAGAGCGCGTGCGCCCTGCCTTGGAGAAGGCCTTCACCGAGTGGGAAAGCGCGTACGTCGCGCAGGCTGTCCGGCGTGCGCGGGTGGGCGAGTCAGGGTAGGCTAATGATGACCCGGCTTAGTACTAACGCATCAAAAGTACTGGTATCCTAATGAATAGTCGTTTCGGCCTGTCCAATAGCTCAAGCACATGACACACCGTCACCACTGCCCCATCTGCAACTCCACGCACGTTCGCGTCCGGCGAGTGCGTTCGCTCGCTGGGTATTTACGAATGTTGTTCGGCGAGTTCCCAGCGCGATGCGACGACTGTTCTGCGCGGTTTGAAGTTGCGGGCGGTGGTCCAGGCGCCGTTCGCTACGCACACTGCCCACGCTGCCTGAGGCAGGATCTTTCCACATGGGATCCGAAGCACTACCGGGCAAACTCCTGGATGCAACTGCAACTGCTCGTGGGGGCAAACCGCTGGCGCTGTGAAGTCTGCCGCTGCAACTTTGTGAGCTTGCGGCCTCGCAAGGAAAAGTATGTGCGCCCCGCCGAGCGCGCCGGCACCGACGAAGAGCAGTACACCGCAGACGCAAAGGCCTAACTCCGCGCCCCCATCGCATTCGTACCGGGGACGCAACTCCCTTCCAACGACATGCAAAAGGCGCGGCCCGCTTTCGCGGATCGCGCCTTAAACGAAAAATGGTTCCAAGTGACCCTCGTTCACAGCTTGCTCTCCAGCCGGCATGCTCGGCCTGAGCGTGGCGCTACGGTCTCGACGCCGCATTTGCGTTTTGCTCCCCGCAGCGCGATTTGCACGCTACGGCTCAATGCTCGACGCTTGCGACGATCTTCTGACCTCGCGAAGCTGGAAACCCGATTCGGGCTTTTACTCCTCCCCGGAGACCACGCCCGTCGCCGGACTGCCTCAGGGGGCTCATAGCTCCCGCCCTGAATCTTCGCTTCCCCGGCCTGAGTCCTCTCGGCCCGGTCCGCTCTCCCCTCCCTCCCCTCGGCGTTTCCGCTTCCGGGAGATCAACGGAGAAAACCCGTTGCCTCGTGCACTCCTGCCGTCCCAAGCCGCATCCGATTTGACCGCCACTCCCCATCGGGGTTTTCGCCCCTTTGGATCAAAGCGCTCAGCCAGTCGAGCGTCCTGGTAACTTACCCGACGGTCACGGCCGTTTTCCCTTCGCTCCCCACCTACGGCTTGGTTAAAACCCGTTTGCGGATCATCGTTCCAGGATCTGCACCGCTCCGTCCGGCTCGCTGATTCCGTGAACCTCTTGGAACCGAATTCAGAATGCGCCTTTTGCGGTGGCGAGTCAAACTATTTTTGCGAATTGGTGACTATTTTGCAGGTGAAATATTGTGTTTGTTTTCAATGCGTTGCCAGGTGAGGAATGTGCTTTTGCTGTGCATAAAGCGTGCGCGCCTAACTATGTTTCAGTGGGTCACGCGTCGATCACGGCCGCAAGCGCAAGCAAGCCCTTGGCCCGTGTCTTCATCTCTTGAGATTGCCAAAATGCGGCTCGAGGGCGAAGATCAATTCATCGGAAGATGGCATCACCTGGGAAATTGCTGATCATGCTGGGGAGTTTGCTGCTAGTCGCTGGACTCCTACTCACTTACGGCCCGCGATTGCCGTTTCGAACTGGCCGCCTGCCAGGGGATTTCGTGTGGCGTGGGAGGAGCGCGACCGTGTATTTCCCGCTGGGTACCTGCCTGCTGCTGAGCGTCCTGTTTTCGCTGCTCTCCCTGTGTTTCAGACGGCGTTGACGCGGCTTCGGCATTCCGGCGCGGGGCAGGTTATTCACCAACCACCCTGAGTCCAGTGCAATACGGCGTTGGCTCCTGCTGTCATCGCAGAGCCCCTATCCGGTCTAGCGGCCAATAGACGAACACGGCCTTGCCATAAATGGCCTGAACCGGCAGTGCCCCCCAAGCCCGGCTGTCGTTCGACGCGCTCCGATGATCGCCCATAACGAAGTAATGGCCGGCCGGGATGTGGAGAAGTGCCATTGTCGAGGGATCGCGATATTCTTCGGGCACATACGGCTCGTCTAGTTCGCGGCCGTTCAACCAAACCCTGCCAGTCCTGATCTCCACGCTGTCGCCGGGAAGCCCGATCACACGTTTGATGTAGCTTCGCCGGGGATCCAGCGGGAATAGGAAGACAACGGTATCGCCGCGTTGCACTCCGCCGAATCCCAGCCGGTAGACGAATTTGTTGATGAAGATGCGCTCGCTATCCACCAGTCCGGGCATCATGCTGCTACCTTCGACTTTCACGGGTTGGTATACGAACAGGATGATTGCTGCGGCGACGATCAGGGCCACGACCAATTCGCGCAGCCAGCGCGAGCCGACGGTCCAGGTTCTGGAGTGCATTCAACTGCCATGATTGAAACATGCCCAAAGGTGATGGATCAAGCGCTGGACTTGGCAACCGTTTGCGCCGCTCCGGTAACTGGTCGAACCCGGGCGCGGACGGAGCAGGGTATGAGTGAGGCACGCCAATTACTTGCGGCGCTGATTATCCCGGCCCTGAACGAAGAGCCCGTGATCGGAGCGACTCTGCATGCGATTCCCGCGGGCGTCTTCCGGCTGGTGGTCGTGGCTGACAACGGCTCTACCGATCGCACCGCAGAGATTGCCCGCAAGGCCGGGGCATTGGTCGTCGTCGAGCCTGAACGGGGTTATGGCGCGACCTGCCTCACTGCGCTGGCCGCGCTGCCCGTGGACATTGACACGCTCGTGTTCCTGCAAGCCGATCTAAGCGAGGACCCCACCGAGGTGCCGGCGCTGCTCGACCCACTTGAACGCGACGAAGCCGACTTGGTGCTCGGCTCAAGAGTGCTGGGCCTGGCCGAGGACGGGGCCCTGTTGCCGCACCAGGCATTCGGCAACTGGTTGGCGACCCGGCTCATCCACCTGCTGTACGGACATCGCTACACCGATCTGTGCGCCTTCCGCGCAATTCGCCGAGACGCCCTGGAACGGCTGCACTTGCGGGACCGCAATTACGGTTGGACGGTGGAGATGCAGGTGCGGGCGCTCGAAGAGGGCCTGCGTGTTGTTGAGGTCCCGGTTTCTTATAGAAAGCGCGTTGCGGGCGTCAATAAGGTTTCCGGCAACCTGAGCGCCAGCCTGCGTGCCGGCTGGGTCATCCTAACGACGGTTTTGCGCCTCTGGTGGCGCCGTCGCAAAGCTCACTTTGAGCTCTGCTGAAGCGCGATCACCAGCTCCTATTGCAGCCCCAGCAGAACGCCCAGAGTCCTCATCGGGAGCGCTCCTTCGCGCAGCGCCCGCTCGTTGAATGCCCCGGCCTTGAAGCCCGGCTTTTGCTCAGCCAGCGAGCGCAGCCGTTTCCATTCCGAATACCCGGTGAAGTAGGTCGGCAACTGGCACGAGCCCAGCTTCGCGCGTTGAACCTTGGCCGTCGCCTCCTCCTTTTCCTGGAAGGTCTTGCCCATCATCAGCGCCATCGCGTCGTCGTCGGTCAAGCCCATGGTGTGGTATTTGATGTCCAGGATCGTGTTGGCGATCGCACGCAACTCCCACTTCAGGTTCTGCAACTGCAACTCGGGCGAGTTGTCCATGTAACCCGCTTTGATCATCTCTGCCGTCGCATACACTGCCCAGCCCTCGACGTACACCCCGCTGCCGTAAACGGCGCGCAACATCCGTCGCGACAGCGGCTCGATGGTGGACGCGTATTCCGCCTGGATGTAGTGGCCCGGGATCGCCTCGTGGATAGTAAGGACGCGCAGTCCGTAGATGTTGTTTTCACGCAACTTCGAATCGATACGCTCCTGCGGCCATTCCTTCGGGATTGGTGTGACCCAATAGAAGGCGCCCAGCTGCGGCTCCATTGGCGGCGCGGGATTGAACCCGCCAAGCGCATAGCTTCCGCGCATGAACACGGGCGTCTCGATCACCTGCAGATTGTCGCGCGGCGGGTCTTTCACGAGTTGCTCCGGATGCGACTTGAGGTAGCCGCGCGTCTCGTTCAAGGCCTTCCGTGCCTCATCCATATAAGCCTCAGGCGTGGGGTGCTTCTCGTTGATCTTCCTGAACGTCTCGCCGATGATCAGGTTCACGTCTACCGGATCGATGTGCTTCGGGTACATTTCGTGATGCATCGGGATCGCCAGATTGAACATCTCTTTCCGCGTTTCCGTCAATGCCAGCTCCGCCTTCGCCAGCGCCTCTTCGGGCTTCATGTCGGTGCCCATGACGAGAGCGAATTTCTTGGCGTATTTCTCTTTCCCCAGCCGCCAACTCTCCGCGCCAGTGTCCTTGAGCGACGTCTTCAGCCAGTTGTCAAACGCGCGCATGGCCGAGATGGCGTTTTTCGCGGCCGGGTCGTATTCGCTCCTCAATGCGGCTGGAACCTGAGCCGGAAAGGTCTGTTCCAGCATCCCGATGGTGCCATCGTTCTCCTCAATCGCCACGTTCTTCCAGAGCGTCGGAGAGTCCACAAGCTGCAGTTCGGCCTCGCCTAGCAGTCGCGGGACCTCGTTCAGGCGCGAGATGATCTGCCGCCAGCGTGTCTCGACCGGAGCGTACTCGACGCTGTAAGGTACGAACAGACCATTGCCGACGGTCTCGACATATACCGTCGGATTGTGCCTCCAGCTCTGGATCTCCTGATCTTCCAGCAGCGCCAGTTGAATCTGGGAGTCGATCAGTTCTGCGTCCGCTTTCGACTCGGCATCGAGCTTGTCGCGGTCGAACTTCGCAAGCTTCGATTTCAGATCATTCCAGGTGGCGCGGTTCTTCTCAATCCCTGCCGCGCTGAAATCGTCTAGATGACCGTCGAGTCCCAGGCCCTTGTGCTTGTGATAGCCGGAAGCGGTTGCGCCAGTGGGGCTCAGCGCCAGCGTCGTTTCGATGAACTCCTGCGTAAACGCAGGAAACTTGGACGGGGAGTTTCCGCAGCCTGTCAGCAGCGCAAGCGCCGCCACGGGAACCAAAGACAAATTCGCTTTTCGCATGACAGCGACAGTGTATCAACGCTGCGGGTGGAGAGGCACCCGGCCGCTCGCGGTTGCCGCAAGGGACCAACTCACGCCGCTCGATCTCCCGCCAGGTGCGTTCTTTCCACTGGAACTGCCCCGGTTCCGGGTGAGGGCGGGGAATTGGCTGAATGTCGCCCCAATCCGTACTTCATTGGGAGCTATAATCAATACCAACTTCGTGTCAGAGGAGTGGGGCGTAATGTCAGCAACGTTTTCGACTGAAGTCGCCCAGAGCGGCGGACTAGCCTCGGAGCGCGCCAACGACTTCAGCATACAAGTGGCCACCGTGAATGGATCCGGCAGCCAAACCGCCAACACCGTATTGATGCGCACCATCTTCCAGATGGGCGTGCCAGTGTCGGGCAAGAATCTGTTTCCTTCAAACATCGCCGGGCTCCCTACCTGGTTCACCATTCGCGCCAGCAAGCGCGGCTACATCGGGCGCAAGAAAGAGATCGACTTTCTCGTTGCGATGAACGCCGAGACGGCGCACGAGGATGTGGATGAACTCGCGCCGGGTTCGGCTGTGGTGTACGACGAGCCACTCCGCCTGAACGAGCGGAGGAGCGATCTGCACTTCTACCCGGTGCCGTTCGACAAGCTGGTGATGACGGTTTGCCCCGAGGCGAAGCTGCGCAAGCTGGTGCGCAACATGATTTACGACGGGGTTCTCGCGCAACTGCTGGGCCTCGACATGGGCGAGGTGCGCAAGGCGCTGACGCGCCAGTTCGGCGCGCGTAAACAGAAGGCGGCGGAGCTGAACTGGAACGCTGTCCTAGCCGGTGAGGAGTATGCGCGCAACAACCTCGTGAAGAGCGACCCGTTCCGCATCCAGAGGATGAACGAGAACGGCGGGAAGATCATCATCGACGGCAACTCGGCTGCAGCCATGGGCTGCGTATTCGCCGGCGTCACGGTGGTCACCTGGTATCCAATCACTCCGTCTTCGTCACTGGTGGAGACGCTTATCTCCTACATGAAGCGCTGCCGGATCGACAAAGAGACCGGCAAGGCGACCTATGCGGTGGTGCAGGCCGAGGACGAATTGGCGGCTATTGGCATGGTGATCGGCGCTTCCTGGGCTGGTGCACGCTCCATGACGGCGACCTCGGGGCCGGGCATCTCGCTGATGTCCGAGTTCGTCGGGCTGGCGTACTACGCGGAGATTCCAGCCGTCATCTGGGACATCCAGCGGGTTGGGCCGTCCACCGGATTGCCAACGCGAACGCAGCAATGCGACATCCTCAAGAACGCCGTACTGTCGCATGGCGACACACGCCACCCGGTGTTGTTCCCTTCGTCGCCGGAGGAGTGTTTCTCCATGGCCACGACGGCTTTCGACCTGGCCGAGGAGTTTCAGACGCCTGTCTTCGTCAATTCCGACCTCGATCTAGGCATGAACAACTGGACCGCCGAAGCTTTTGAGTATCCCGAGGCGCCTCAAAAGCGCGGCAAAGTGCTTGCCAAGGAAGATCTCGACCGGCTGGGTGGGTTCATGCGCTACGCCGACCTCGAAGGCGATGGGGTAGGCTGGCGCACGCTGCCGGGCACGAATCATCCCGCAGCGGCCTACTTCACGCGCGGCAGCGGCCATAACGCGAAGGCGGGGTACACCGAGAAGCCCGACGATTACGTCGCCAACATGGATCGGCTCTCGCGCAAATTCGAGTCGATCAGCTTGGCTGCGCCGCGTCCTATCGTCCACCTGCGGGAAGGCGCAAAGATTGGTCTGGTCTACTGCGGGACATCCCGCTACGGCTGCGAAGAAAGCCGCGACCAACTGCGCGAGGAGTCGGGTATTGAGACGGGCTCGCTGCGGCTGCTGGCGTATCCTTTTGGAAGCGAACTGCAGGCGTTCATCGAGCAGCACGAACGCGTGTATGTGGTGGACCAGAACCGCGATGCCCAGTTGCTGGGCCTGATGCGTTTGGACCTGGACCCGCGACTGACGGCGAAACTACGCAGTATCCGGCACTACAGCGGATTGCCGCTGGATGCCCGCAGCGTGACCGAGGAAGTGATTCGTCAGGAGGGACTATGAGCACCACACCTGCAGCGCCCCCCAAGAAGACCAACCGCATCGGCCTGGAAGTGCTCAATTACAAGGGCGCCAAGACCACGCTTTGCGCCGGTTGCGGCCACAACGCCGTCTCGGAGCGGCTGGTGGAATGCTTCTTCGAAATGGGCATCGAGCCCTGGCGCGTGGCGAAGTTCTCGGGCATCGGGTGTTCGTCCAAGTCGCCCGCCTACTTTCTAAGCATGTCGCACGGTTTCAATAGCGTGCATGGGCGCTCGCCCTCCGTCGCGACGGGGGCGATGCTGGCCAACAAAACGCTACTTGGGATAGTCGTCACTGGCGACGGCGACACGGCCTCGATCGGTATCGGGCAGTACATCCACATGCTGCGGCGCAACGTGCCGCTGATCTACATCATCGAGAATAATGGCGTTTACGGCCTCACCAAAGGTCAGTTCTCGGCGACATCGGACTCCGGCGCAACGTCGAAGAGCGGAGTCGTGAACGACTTGCAGCCGGTGGATTGCTGCGTCGAGGCGATTCAAATCGGAGCCACGTTCGTCGCGCGTTCGTTTTCCGGCGACAAGCGCCAGTTGCTGGCACTCCTGAAAGCCGCCATCGCCCACCGTGGATTGTCGGTGATCGACGTGATCTCGCCCTGCGTGACCTTTAACGATCACGAGGGCTCGACCAAGAGCTACAGCTACATGAAGGACCACGACGAGCCGTTGCACACGGTCGATTTCGTGCCCTACTTCACTGACATTGAAGTCGAGATCGAAGAGGGCCAGGTGCAGGACATCGAGATGCACGACGGTTCGCGCCTGCGTCTCCACAAGCTCGAACACGACTACGATCCGACCGACCGGCTGAAGGCTCTGACCACCATTCAGGCCTCAAAAGACGCCAAGGAGGTGCTTACGGGTGTGCTCTATTTGGACGCAACCAGCGAGAACTTCCTGGAGTTGCTGAACACGGTGGATGATCCGATCGCCACGCTGCCGCAGTCGGCGACGCGACCGCCGCGCGAAATGCTGGACTCGTTGATGGAAGAGTTGCGCTGATCCGCCCCGGGGCGGACGCAGACCCGAGTTCCGCCCTACCCTCGAAGCGAATGGCGGCGATGCGGCGTAGACAATTCCTTTCATCCAACCTGCTGCCAGCCTTTGCGTTGGGTGCCCCGATTGCCCCCCGCGTGTTCTTTCAGCGCGGGCTGAGTTTCACTGCGGAAGGACCCGACGGGTATGGCAATCCGGAATCCGCTGCACGCCAGTTCGATCAGTTTCGCGCCAAGGGCGTCAACTCCATCGCTTTGGTGCCGTACGGTTTCGCACCAGCAGGCTCGACGCGCATCCGCTTCGACATGGGCATGGAGCGAAGCGGAGACGTCGCGAAGCTGGTTGCGCTGGCACATCAGAAGGGCCTGAAGGTGATGTGGAAGCCGCAACTATGGGTACCGCACGGCTTCCCGGGGAATCTCCAGTTCGACCGGCCTGCGGAGCGTGCGGAGTGGTTCGCCGAGTACGCCCGGTTTCTCCAGCACCACGCCGAGTATGCTCAGCGCTCGGGGGCCGAGATCTTGTGCGTGGGTGTGGAATTCGTCAAGCTCAGCCGCTACACCCCGGAGTGGCGCAAGCTGATTGCGCAGGCGAGGGGGACCTATAAAGGACTGGTTACCTATTGTGCGGGACAGGGCGAGGAATTCGAAGGTGTCGCCTTCTGGGATGCGCTGGACTTCATCGGCTTGAGCGAGTACTACCCGCTGCCCGACAACCTGGACACTGCCCAGGTGGTGCAACGGGTTGAGGCGGTCCAAAAGCGCTGGGCCAAGCCGCTCGTCTTCCTGGAAGCGGGATTTGCTGCCGTGAAGAACGCTCAGCGCGCTCCGTGGGACGATTCCGGTACGGAGGCGTCCCCGCAGACGCAGGTCCGCTGCTACGAGGCGATTTTCAGCGCCTTCTACCGCAAACCTTGGTTTGCAGGCGTGTATTGGTGGAAAGTGGGCACGAACGGTCGGGCTAACCCGCACTCGCCGTGGGGCCGGCCGGCCATGGACGTCGTGGAGCGTTGGTACAAGAGTGGACGCTGATTCGAGAGTGGCGCGAAAAGAAATTTATCTTTTGTTTATTTTTCGTGCGGTATTCTGGTCCGTGGGTGTTATCTTGTGCATCATATCCTGTACGTGAGGAGCGATGTGCCGGGCGTGATACCGAGAGTGGCTCAAGCCGCCCCAACGTGCCGGTGATCGGAGGATGGGACTAGCCAGCAGTAAGGCGAATCCCAAATTTGCCCAAGCGGGGCTTAGTTGACTAGTGGGTGCGCTACTAGCGTACTCGAGGGTGAACAAATTATGGCCCGGTTCTGGTTTTGCCAGACCGGGCTAGTTCATTTAGACGGGTGCTAGTCGCCGCAGGTCCGGATTCGCGAGGCTTCAGCCATACGCGACAGGGTTGTGTTCGAGCCACTGCTCGTCCCGGGTGGCCTGGACGTTTCTGGTAGCGCCAGTCGCAGCGGCGGCGATTAAGCGCCGCGATCCCCAAACCATCAGCCCGCCAAGAGCCAGCGCGCCGCCCACCAATGCGCCCGCTAGCGCGCTCTGGATCGGTTTCTCCTCTTCGACCAGGTAACCGCCGATGGATCCGACGCAGGCGCCAATTGCGGCCGCCCGCCAGGCGTTGCGCGCGGCGTGCGTCAGGTCGGCCTGAACGTCTTCCGCGTGCAACACTTCCTTAACGGCGCGGTGCGCGCCTTCGTATCCCGAATCCAGCAGTTCTTTGCCGTCGGAGACATTCGATTTCAGCCAAGTATCGACTTTCATAGCAGGCCTATCCTCATTATCGGCCATTCCAAACGGCACGGTCGTCTACTTCGGTGCGCCGCAAGCGCAAGTTACATCGGTATGGGGTGAGAGAAAGGCCCAAATGGTTGAATTCCAGCCGAGGTGTTTTTCAAGTTGTTGACTTATAAATGGCTATTCTCGGCAACGGCTGAGTTTCAGCCATTTTTGGTTTTGTCCACGCTTGTCAGGACGGGTCGCCACGCGCGCCTTTGAATGGCTTCTGCGGATCAACACGCTCCCGAAATCTCAGTCACCTAGAATGATTGGGTGACTTTCAGTCGGCTCACCTTACTCGCCTGCTCCACGCTGGCCGTCGCGGCCGTGGCGATCTTCTCCGCGCAAGCACCGTTGTTTCCCGTCCTGAAGAACGCGGTCTTCGCCGGTCCGCAGAAAGAAGGCTTCTCGGTGCTGGTGACCAACCAGATCCTGAGACCATGGGGTGACAGCGTCAAGATCAAGGGCCGGCCGGTGGAAGGCGTTCTCGATCCGACCGGCCGGTTCATCGCTGTTCTCAACATGCACGGCATCGAGATCCTGGATGCCAGCACCCTGGCCCGGATCAGTTCCGTGGCTACGAAAGCGACCTCGTATGGAGGGATCGCGTTTCGCCCGGGAACCAGCCGTCCAGGCGCCATCGAGATATGGGCCTGCGAGTCGGAGCGCTCGGACGGCGACGCGTTGGTTGTCGCGACGCTGGGGGCGAATGGCAGCGTCGAGAAGACCGAGCGGATCAGCTTCCGTGGACACCCTGTGCCTGCGGGCTTGGCGTTCTCGCCCGACGGCAAATTCGCCTATGCCTCATTGAGTTCAAACGGCACGGTGGGGTTGGTCGGAGCGTCGGAGCGGAAGCTGTTGAGGGAGATCCCCGTGGGGCTGGCGCCCATGGCGATCGCCGTGTCCCGGCAGACGGGGAAGATCTATGTCGCCAATCGCGGTGGCAGAAGACCCACGGCGGCAGATGCCTCCGGGCGGGTGGCCTACTCGGCGGGTTCTAAGGTCCTGACCGACGCCACCACGGGTTCGACGGCCAGTGGGACGCTGACGGTGATCGAACCGGGCGAGGCGGGGACGACGCACCAGGTTGACACCGGCCTGGCCCCCTCAGCCGTGACGATTTCGGCGGATGGGTCGATGCTGGCAGTCGCCAACGCCCACTCCGACTCGGTTACCGTCTTCGAATCGGCCCGCATGACGGGGGTGGAAGTGAAAGTCCCGTCCTACCCTGACGGCACCTTCGGTAGCCAGCCTGTTTCGGTCGCGTTCTCGCCCGCTGGGAAACGCCTCTTCATTGCTTGCGGAGGTCTCAACGCTCTGGCGGTCTTCGACTGGACGGAGCGCCGGACTTGGCGTCTTGCTGGCATGCTGCCTTCCGCGTGGTTCCCCGTGTCCGTGGTGGCGACCGCCGACGGCGGGCTGCGGGTGGTCTCCATTAAAGGTGTAGGGAAGAACGCGGACCAAAATGGCGGGCACAATTCACGCAACTGTGAAGGCGCCGTGTCGGCCTACCCGCCCGCCATGCTGGGCCGTCTGGACGCCGGGACACGCGAGGTGCGCGCCGGGAACGCCCCGAAGTTCGAACCTGCGGGCGGCATCGCCAATCTCGCCTCGCTGGGCATTCGCCACGTCTTCCTGATCATCAAAGAGAACCGGACATACGATCAAGTGCTCTCCGACCTTCCGCGCGGCGAGCGCAATTCGAAGTTCCTGATGTACGGCCGGGATGTGACGCCCAACCAGCATGCTCTGGCGGAGCAGTTCGTGCTGCTCGACAACTTCTACACGTCGAGCGCGATCAGTTTCGACGGGCATCAATGGCTGATGATGGCCTTCGTCTCCGACTACGTGGAGCGGTCCTTCGCCTCCTCGCCGCGCGGGTACTCGTGGAACATGGACGACGCGCTTACGGTCGCACCAACGGGCTTCTTCTGGCAGGGCGCGGCGCGCCCGCTCGACGTCAAGCTGATGGGCGAACTCACCAATCCCGCACAGTGGGATTCGGCCACGAGCACGGTGAAAGACATCAACGAAAGCGATCTGCCCGGGTGGACCGAGCATTGGAACAAGTTCAAACAGGGACGCTGGCGGGAAGTGGCGGCTGCGCGTCCGGCCGTGCCGGCGCTGGGCAAACTGGTGGTCGGAGACTACCCGACATCGACCATGAACATCACCGACCAGATCCGGGCCGAGGCGTTCCTGGCACGACTGCAGAGGTGGGAGCAGGCAGGGAGCGCTCCGGAGATTTCAATTATCACCATGACTTCTGATCACACCATGGGCAAGGATCCCGGGTTCCCGACACCCAAGGCCATGGTGGCCGACAACGACCTGGCGCTGGGACGGATGGTCCAAGGCTTGTCGAAGAGCCGATTCTGGGCGCAGTCCCTGGTGCTGGTGACCGAGGACGATGCGCAAGACGGGGTCGACCACGTTGACGGTCACAGAACGCTCTGCCTCGCCATCGGACCGCACGTGCGGCGCGGCGCGCTCGACTCATCGCACTACAACCACACCAGTTTGGTGCGGACCGTGCAGGAGATCTTCCGCATTCCGGCACGCACGCGATTCCTGGCCACGGCGCGAGCCATGACCAGCGTCTTCCAGGCCAAGGCCGATTTGAGGCCCTACGCCCTTTTGCAGCCTAAGATCCCGCTGGACCAGATGAACCCGCCGCTGAAGTCGCTCACGGGCCGTCCGCGCGCGGATGCGCTGGCCTCGATGCGCTTCAATCCTAACCACATCGACGACGTACCCAGCGCCACCATGAACCGCATTCTGTGGCGGGATGCGAAGGGCGAGTCGACGCCTTACCCGGAGCGGGCGAGCACCAAAAGCGGGCGGTGAGGCCAGCGGAAGGACGTTTCTACCGGCTCCCTGACGGTCGCGGCTCCGACCCGATCGGAGCGGCGACCGTCAGGGAGCCAGTAGAAGCAGAGAGCCCCGCGCAGGGCTTATAGCGCTTCAACAATCAGGCACTTCAGGTACAGCGTTTCTGGTACGGTCAACAGTACTGGGTGGTCCTGAGCTTGTGATCGACGTTCGAGAACGCGCAGTGTTTTGCCCGCCTCGAGGGCGGCCTCAGCCAGGGTTTCGAGCAGCGCCGATTCGCTGATGTGATAACTACAGGAGCAGGTGACGAGCACACCGCCGGTGTCCAGCAGTTTCAACGCCTTCAAATTGATCTCGCGGTAAGCCCGCAAGGCGCCCTCGACGGCTGTCTTCGACTTGGCGAAGGCGGGCGGGTCCAGCACGACGGTTTGAAACTTGCGCCGCGCCTGAACGCAGCCAGACAGGTAGTCGAAAACGTCGGCCTCACGGAAACTGATGTTCTCTATGCCGTTCTCTGCCGCGTTAGCGCGGGCCGCATCGAGCGCCGCGGGAGCCGACTCCACAGCCTCCACGAAATCGCATTTCGATGCGATATGCAGCGCGAATCCGCCTGTTGAGGTGAAGCAATCGAGCGCCCTGCCGTGCGCCCAGCGCGCGGCGGCGACGTAATTCTCACGCTGGTCGAGATACACGCCCGTCTTCTGCCCGTGCAGCACGTCGGCGAGCAAGGTGAGTCCGTTCACGTGGACGGGCACGCGACCCGGCTCCGCTCCCAGCAGCATCTCCGGCGTCTCCGATAGCTTCTCGTGCTTGCGGGACGGGACATCATTGCGCGCCACGATGCTCTCGGGATGCAGAAGCTCTTCGAGGCACGAGCCGATCTCGCCGCGTGCCCGTTCCATGCCTTGAGTCAGAAACTGAGCTGCGACGGATTTGCCATAAACGTCCACGATCAGGCCGGGCAGCAGATCGCCCTCGGCATGAACCAGACGGTATGCATCCGAATTCAGCACCACCCGTTTGCGATGGTCCACGGCCTGCTTGAGCCGCCGCAGGAAGAACGCCCGATCCGGCATCTCCGCGTGGCGCGACAGCAGGCGCAGCGGGATCTTCGAGGAGTCGCTGTAATGTGCAACTCCTGCGTTGCGGCCGCGCTGCGTGACCACTCGGACACTATCGCCACCCTTGGCGCCGCCTCGTCCGGCGATGTCCGCCTCGTAGATCCAAAGGTGGCCTGACTCGATGCGTTCCTCGCCGCGGCGGGTCACCTGGACTGCGGGCAAGTTCAGTTTTTCGGTCAATTTATTTCCCGCGCAAGCTCTCCAGCCGCGCGATCCTTTCTTCGGTCGAGGGGTGCGTCGAGAACAGCCGCGACATGGAAGCGCCCGTCAGCGGCTTGATGATGTACATGTGCGACATCGACTGCGGAGCGTCCATCGGGATTCGCTGCGAGCCGGCTTCCAGTTTGCGCAGCGCTGAGATCAACTTCCCGGGGTCGCCGGTGTATTGCGCGGAGGCGGCATCGGCGCTGAACTCACGCGTGCGGGAAATCGCCATTTGAATGAGGCCCGCCGCGAGCGGCGCCAGAATCATCATCGCAATGGCGGCGAGGGGATTACCGCGGTCATCGTCGTCGTCGCGGCTGCCTCCGAAAAAGAACGCCATGTGAGCCGCCCAGGTGATCGCTGCCGCGATGGTCGCAGCGACCGAACTGATGAGAATGTCGCGGTTTTTGACGTGGCCCAACTCATGCGCCAGCACGCCTTCGATCTCGCCATCCGTCATGGCTTGCAAGAGTCCGCGCGTGACGGCGACCGAGGCGTGGGCGGGGTTCCGGCCAGTGGCGAACGCGTTAGGCTCCGCTTCGTCGATCACCCACAACCGTGGCATGGGCAGCCCCATGCGGCCGCAAAGCGACTTCACAATCGGCGCAAGCCGCCAGAAGATCTGTGAGTTGTCCGTTTCGCTCACACGGATCGCTCCGCTCGATGAGAGCGCAATCTTCTCGGAAAAGAAATAGCTGAAGAAATTCATCCCGACCGCGATAAACAGGGCGATGGTCATGCCCCGTTCGCCTGCGATGACTCGTCCGCCCAAAATCAGCAGACCGCTCATAAGTCCTAGCAACAATGCGGTCTTTAGGCCATTCATGATGCCGATTGGCTCCTCTCTTTCTATTCTCTCCGATGCTGAGGGGGCTGCACAGGCTACTCTTGAGTAGGCGAATGCAACAACTGTTTCTGAGCGATAGCGTGACTTTGACCGAAGGCTCGGTCCTGGAACGCGTATCGCGTCAGGTCCCGGCACTGCTCGATCCGTCGATCGGATATGCCGGATTGCTGGATGCCCAGCAGGGCCGGCAGATGCTGATTTCGATCTGGAAAGAGTATGCCGCAGCCGCCCAGCCGTATCCGATTGTGATCCAAACGCCGACCTGGCGGAGTGGACGCGACCGCATGGCCAAGGCACGCCGCCCGAAGACTCAGCCGGAAGAAAACGCGGTGAATTTGCTGCGGGATGCCGTGCCCGAAGCCATCATCGCCGGTTTGCTGGGACCGAAGGGCGACTGTTATACCCCGTCCCAAGCGCCTGGCCGGGAAGCGGCCCGGGAGTATCACGCCTGGCAGGTGGAACGTTTCGTCGAGGCCGATTGCGATTTCCTGTTGGCGTCGACTCTGCCCGCACTTGGAGAGGCTCTGGGCGTCGCCGACGCCTTCGCCGAGACGAACCTGGCCTACGTGCTGAGCTTCGTACTGCGCTCCGACGGCTGCCTGCTCGACGGGACCCCGCTGGGTGAGGCGATCGCGGAAATCGATACGCGGGAGCGTCCACCCGCCGGGTATTGGATCAACTGCACGCACCCCGAAGTTTTCGCATCCGGCATGCAAGAAGCGCGCGACGCGAGTGCAGCCGCCGCTTCGCGGGTGATCGGATTTCAAGCCAATACGTCGCCGCGGGATCCGTCGGAGTTCGATGCGCTGACCACTCTCGACACGATGCGGCCCGAGGATTTCGGCACGTCGCTGGCGATTCTCAAATCCGAGTTCGGTCTGACTGTGCTGGGCGGCTGTTGCGGCACGCGCGCGGTTCACATCCACGCGCTGGCCATGGCCGTGGCTGCGTAGATCTTTCCCGCGCGTCACTCAACCAACGTCACCGGCAGCACCTTCTGCCGCGAGACTTGAGCCTGCCGCACCGTCAGGCGCGCCTCACACTGCCCCGCTTTCAAACCTTGCATGGGCAACGTCGCGAGCATCGGCTGTGCTCCCAGCAGGCCAGTCAGCGGGCCAAACTCCTTGTTCGCCACGACGCGCCCATCCTGACGTAATTCCAACACGAGATCCATCGTTCCCAGCGAGCGTGGGTCGGGATAAACCACAGCGTAGAAGCCCAATTCACCTCCCAAATACGCCGTGGCCAGCACCTGGGGAATGACGCGGTTCGTCCGAACGATCAGCGGATCTCGCCCATTCACCGAACTGGAGATGGGTTCGAGCCGCCGCACCAGCGATAGATCGCTTAGCGCCAGGCCAGCGCCGGGTTCAACCACCAGCACCGCGCGCCGGGTGCGGGCCTTGCCACTATTGCGGTCAACTACCGCGCTTTCCAGTGTGTAGTGGCCGGGAGGCACGAACAGCGGCGCGCCGAACGTGGCGGTTTGGGAGCGTAACGCCGCCTCACTGGCGGCCTGGAAGACCTGATCTCTGCTGACGCGGTCCACAACGCGGCCGTCCGCGGTCTTCAACAGGGAAAGAAAAGACAAGTGCGCGGTGACTCCCTTGGACTTAGGGTTCTGATCCTTTTCCACCGCCGCTTCCCGCAACGGCGCCTCGAAAACCATGGCATACTGCACCTTCGGTCCTGGGTGGAAACGCACCGCTTGGGCGTGAAACTCGAAATCCCGAGGCGCTGGCCGGGCATTCAGCGCCATGAGAGGCGCGTACTCGAACAGTGCGATCTGCTCGCCATTCAGCAGCGGTAGCGCATAGTAGCCGCTGCGTGCGGTGACCATCACGCCCGGACGCGACACAGCCACTCTCAGAGCCCGGAAACGCCCGTCTTCGCGTAAATCGGCGGGCGTGTAGGTGAGTTCCCAATGGCTGCGCGTATCCTCCAACTCGCGCTGCAGTTTCTCTCGCACGTCGTTGCCTGAGATCATCTCACCGCCGGTTTCCTCGGCCAGGATTTCCAGGTTCATCCGCGTGTCGGCATGCAGAGATTGTTCCGCGATTTCTGGCGCCAGCACCCAGTCTCGCTGGACGGGGTCATCGCTCTTGGCCAGCCGCTGGGCTTGGCTCGCCTTGATGGCGTCGCTGAGCAGGCGCGTCGATCCCGCTAACTCGCTTCGCGCCAGGGAACCCAGATGTACGCCGCAAAGCGTGACGCCCGCTCGGTTGGCAGCGCCAACTACTGCCCGTGGCAACTCCTTGAACTGAGCGTCGACGGCCAATCCATCGCTGATATAGAAGAGCAGTTTGCGGCCGGGAAACTCCGTCTGGGCCTGCATTATGTGGAGGAGTGCGAGCAACTGGCTCTCGCTTTCGGTCGTGCCTTCGGGCCGGGCAGGCGCCGAAATAGTCGAGTGGAGCGCGGAGAGGGAGGCGAACATGCCCTCAATCGCGGCTCGGGTGTCGTCGTCCTCGACCATTTCGGGCCGGATGAGCCGTACAATGGCCCGATCCACTGCCGCCCGCATGGCGGGAGAGAGTGCTGCTCGCGGCCTGCCGGTCGAGTCCTGCGCAGGTCCGCTGACCGTGCCCTTCACCGGGCGACCCGTTAGCCTCTCTACAGCCGCCACCATAGCCGGGCCGATCTCGGCGGCGTCGTTCGTATAGGGGAGAATGGCATTCAGATAGCCGCGATCAAGCGTGAATATGCCGACCAAGGTGTCCGAGTGCATCTCAGAAGTAAGAACGTCGCGCATCAGGTCGCGGGCTATGGCGCCTGTATCGGATTGCGGATCAAAAGGGCCGGCGAAGACCGCCGTCACCACGTTCATGTTGCGCAGTTCCTGCCACGTGCGCGAGGTCTTCTCGACTGGCGACAATCCGGCGGAGGCAGGCTGCGGCTGCGCCTCCTGCGGCGTTCCTTTATCGAAAAACGTCAGCGCGCGCATCTGCTGTTTAACATCGTTCTCGAAAACGCGGACTTCTTCCGGCCGCAGATCCCGCACGATGTGGCCGTGCTTGTCCCGCGCTACGAAATCAACCACAACCTCGGAACTGGTGGAGGTGATTGCTGGAACAGATGGCGGTTGCGCTCCGCAGCAACAGGGCAGGAGGAATAGAACCCAAGGCCGCAACATACTAGTCCGATGCTATCAAGAAGGATGATCGGGCCCGAACAACGGATTAACGCCTGCCGGAGGTTGAGTGAGGGATCAGTGGGCGCTGGCGTTCAGCGTGGTGGAGTTGGTGTGGGGCAGACTTCAGTCTACGCGGGGCTTCAGCCCCGCCCCGTTCAACGCATGCGAGAACTTCCTCTCTCAATGAGCACTCATTTTCGTGCCCGTTTACCACAGACGCCTCCCGCATATCTACCAGATCGGCGAGCCGCTTCTTATCACCTGGCGGCTGGCTGGCAGCCTGCCCGTGAATCGGCCGTTTCGCAACGCTGACACGACCAACTGGCAAGCCTTCGCGGTCCTTGATCGATTGCTGGATACTGCGCGCAACGGCCCATTGTTGCTCAATCAACCAGCTCTCGCCGCGATGGTTATGGCGCACTTAGTGTGCATGGCTCAAGTCGATGGGATTTATGATCTGCATCCGTTTGCAATAATGCCGAACCATGTGCACGTGCTTTTCACGCCAAACGTCCCACTTTCAAACATCATGAAGCGGGTCAAGGGGGGCAGGGCAAGGCTGGCAAACAGAGCTTTGAGCACCACGGGCAAATCGTTCTGGCAGGACGAGTCCTACGACCATTGCGTCCGGGACCGGGACGAGTTCCTGCGCATTCGGCGCTACATCGAACTCAATCCCGTGGGCGCTGGCCTCGCTGCGGAGCCGGAGGACTTTCCATATTCGAGCGCTTCGCGGGCCTGGGGAGAGTGCCTACAGAGCCACGGAGCGGGGCTGAAACCCCGCGCAGACTAAAGTCTGCCCCACCTCAGCCCACCCCACATCAGTCCGCCCCACTCCAGGGTGCACCACGCCTACTTCTTCGCTGTCCACTCCGTAATCCAGTCGATGAAGCTGTTGTACCAGTACAGGCTGTTTTGCGGCTTCAAGACCCAGTGGCCCTCGTCCGGGAAGACGATCAGCTTCGATGGTATCTTCTGAGCCTGCAACGCGGTGAAAAGCTGTAGTCCTTGCCCGAAAGGCACGCGGAAATCCAGCTCTCCGTGGATCACCAGCGTCGGCGTCTTAAAGTTCTTGGCGTACGCCGAGGGCGACCATTTCTCGTACAGTTCAGGCTGCTCCCAGGGGAAGCCCTTGTTCTCCCAGTTGGTGAACCATAGTTCTTCCGTCGCGCCGGCTTCACTGCGCAAATCATAGACTCCAGCGTGCGAGATCAGCGCCCTGAAGCGGTCCGTGTGGCCGAGCATCCAATCCACCATGTAGCCGCCGTAGCTACCGCCCGCCGCCGCAATCCGGCTCGCGTCCACATAGGGCAGTTTCTCCACCTGATCGGTCACGGCCATGATGTCTTCATAAGCCCTGCCGCCCCAATCGCCGTTTATTTCGTCGGTAAACTTCGTCCCGTAGCCGGTGGATCCGCGCGGGTTTGGCATCACCACGACGAAGCCCGCCGCCGCGAAAACCTGGGCGTTCCAACGGTAGGTCCACGACTCGCCCCATGATCCCTGCGGCCCGCCGTGGATCAGCATCAGCGCCGGGTACTTCTTCTTCTCGTCGAACGCGGGAGGCTTCAACAGGAAACTGCTCACTTGCGCGCCTTCGGCCCCGGTGGTGGTGAATTCTTCGAGCGGACGCAGGCTGTAGTGCGCAAGCAACTCGTCATTGAGGTGCGTAATTGCGACAGGCCCGCCCCCGCCCTTCACTGCCTTGAATATCTCCACGGGGCTCGAACCGCTCTGCTCGCTGTAGATCAACACTTTGTCGTCGCCGGAGAATTGAACGTCGTCAATGTGCGAGTTGCCCTGCAATAGTATCTTCGCGCCGCCACCCGTGACCGGGACAATCTGGACGTTCTGCCGGCCGCGGTCGTCCACGGTGATTGCGATGCGCTTCGATTCCGGATGCCAGCTGAAGTTGGTCACGTGCCGATCCGTGTTCTCGGTGAGTACACTGATCTGGCTGCTTTCACGATTAAAAACCACCAGTCGCCAGCGGTCGCTTTCATAGCCCGCGCGCACCTGCATCCGCCAGGCGATCCATTTGCCGTCGGGCGAATACTTGGGGCTGGCGTCGGCGCCGGGGCTGGTCGAAATCTTCTTGGCGTCCCCGCCTTCGATCGGGACCGTATAGATCTCCCAATTCGTGCTGAGCGCCTGGTCCTCGTCCAGATTCGCGGCGTAAACGACTTCCTTGCCGTCCGGCGAGATCTCGTAGTCGTCGCCTCCGCTGATGGAAAACGGCGGAACGTCGTACTGGAATCCGGGCGTCAGGTCGCGCACTTCGCCGCCGGTCGGAGCGACCACCATCAGGTGCTTGCGGCGCTCTCCGCGCCACTCGTTCCAATGCCGGTACAGCAGGGTGGTGTAGGTCCGCGCCTTCACCTTGCTCTCCTCGGCAGCCTTGATCTTCGCCGCATTGCAGGCGTCGTCGGCGTTGCAGGAGGGGTAGACTTCGCTGACGAAGATCAGGTTCTTTCCGTCCGGGCTCCACTTCACGCCAGAGGCCTCGCTGGCCAACCTGGTCACCTGCTTTGCATTCGTGCCATCCGGCCCCATGGTCCAGATCTGAGACGATCCGCCGCGAGTGGAAACGAATGCCAGCTGTTTGGAGTCGGGCGACCAGCGGGCAGAATCGCTGTTTCCGTCGGTGGTGATCTGCTTCGGCGCGCCGCCCGCAAGCGGCGCTATCCACACCTGGCGGGGACGGGTGTTCTTCTCCACGTCGACGGTCGTCACGGTGAAGGCGACCCACTTCGCATCGGGCGACATCTGAGGGTCGGCGATGCGCTTGATTCTCAGTAAGGCATCGGCCGTAAATGGAGCTTTTTGGGCAGAAAGAAGCATGCAGGATAGGACGATCGAGGCGGGCAGACGAAGCCACATAACTCAAATTGTAGCGAGGTGGATGGTACCATGAGGGTTTCCACAGGCGATGTGCGCAAGATTCTTGAGCCGTGGCCAGGGAATGCAAAGGTAACGCGCATGGTTCGGCCCTACAAAGGCATCTACCCCCAAATTGCAGCCTCCGCATATGTCGATCAGGCTTCCCAGGTAATCGGCGACGTGACCATGGGCGAGCGAGCCAGTATCTGGCCCTCGGCCGTGGCACGCGGCGACGTGAACCGCATAGAAATCGGCGACGATTCGAACATCCAGGACGGCTCGGTTCTACACGGCGAACTCGACAAGTACCCTGTGATCATCGGCCAGCGCGTCACCGTGGGACACATGGTCTGCCTGCATGGCTGCGTAGTGGAAGACGATTGCCTGATCGGCATCGGCGCCATCGTTTTGAACGGCGCGAAGATCGGGCGCGGCTCGGTGGTGGCCGCCGGGGCACTAGTGGCCGAAGGCGTGGAGATTCCACCCGAGTCGATGGTGATGGGCGTACCGGCTAAGGTGCGGCGTCAGGTGACTGCGGATGAGAAGGCGCGCTTTGCCGAGAATGCGCAGCGCTATATCCGCTATCGCCAGGACTACCGCGACGATCCTGTTTCTTGAACCAAGTTTCGTAAGCAAAACTCATGATTAAAGCTGTCCGCGGCACGCGCGATATTCTGCCCCCTGCTTCCGCCGTCTGGAACTACGTGGAGGCGGTCGCGCACGAGGTCTTTCGCACTTACAACTACGGCGAAATCCGTACGCCCATCTTCGAATCGACAGAGCTGTTCGCGCGCGGCGTCGGCGAAGAAACCGACATCGTCTCGAAAGAGATGTACACGTGGGTCGACCGCGACGATGCTTCGTTGACGCTCCGTCCCGAGAATACTGCGTCGGTGATTCGCGCGGCCATCGAACACAGGCTGGACCAGATTCCGGGGCTGAAGAAGCTGTTCTACATCGGGCCGATGTTCCGCCGCGAACGTCCGCAGAAGGGGCGTTACCGCCAGTTTTCGCAAATCGGAGCAGAGGTGGTTGGCTCGGAATCGCCGATTGTCGACGCAGAAGTATTGGAGATGGTGATCGAGTTGCTCACGCGCTGCGGAGTGGAAGAGCCGCACCTGATCATCAACTCGGTCGGGTGCCCGAAGTGCCGGCCGGCGTTCATCGCGAAGCTGCGCGAGCGGCTGCAGGAAGTCAAAGGCACGATGTGCGACGATTGCCAGCGGCGCGCGGGCACGAACCCGCTGCGTGTGCTGGACTGCAAGGTTCCAGCAGACCAACCCATCGTCGATAGCCTGCCGTCGATCCTCGACAACCTGTGCCCGGAGTGCTCCACGCACTTCGCTACGGTGCGCGAACTGCTCGACGTGCGCGGCATCACCTACGAGATTCGTCCGAGGCTGGTGCGCGGTTTGGACTATTACACACGCACGACTTTCGAGGTGGTGCACGGAGCATTGGGAGCGCAAAACTCGGTACTCGGCGGAGGGCGTTACGACGGGCTCGCTGAGTCGCTCGGCTCGCGCGTGGCCATGCCGGGCATCGGCTTCTCGATTGGCGAGGATCGCCTGGTGATGACCATCGAAGAGAAGCTCGACGCGACCGCTCGGAACCGCCTGGACCTCTTCATCGTGCCCATGGGCGACGAAGCGGTGAAGCACTCCGCGGTGCTCGCTCGCGATCTGCGCCGCGCCGGCGTCGTGGTCGAGGTCTCGACCGACCGCAAGGTCAAGCGGGCCATGGAACTCGCCAACAAACTGAACGCGCGCTACGCGCTATTGCTAGGCGACAACGAGATCGCCGCCGGCGTCTATGCGCTGAAAGACATGGGCGCGGCCGAACAAAAGAACCTGACAAGGGATGAGTTGTTCGCGGCCCTGAGCGTTGGTGTTAGGGGGTAAGAAATCAACCTCCTGATAAGCGACCATCCCGCTGAATTGAGTGCGCCTCAAACTTTGTAGCTGCGATTCAGAAGTTCCTTTCAGGCTGAGCCCAACTCCAATTCGAGGTAGCCTGAGAGCGGTATGAGACTTGCTGCGCTCTTTCTGTTCATGGCAGTCACCGCCGCTGCTGCCGAGAACTGGAAACTCGTTTGGAGCGACGAATTCGACGGCGTCAATGGCTCCGCGCCCGATGCGCACAAGTGGGCTTACGACCTTGGCAGTAATGGCTGGGGCAATCAGGAACTGGAAACCTACACCGCGGCGCGAGACAACTCGTTCCTCGATGGCGGAGGGCACCTGGTCATCCGCGCCATCAAAACAGCGGCGGGCTATACGTCGGCTCGGTTGAAGACGCAAGGCCTGTACTCGGTGGCCTACGGCCGCGTTGCCGCCCGTCTCAAACTGCCCAAAGGGCAAGGGATTTGGCCCGCTTTCTGGATACTCGGCGACAACATCAAGACGGCTGATTGGCCGGCATGCGGCGAGATCGACATCATGGAGTTCATCGGTAAGACGCCGCATACGGTCTACTTCACCTTGCACGGTCCGGGGTACTCGGGCGGCAAAGGAATCAGCACGTCTGCCCCGCTCGCCGGCACGGATGAGTTCCACGTGTACGGGATCGAGTGGACGCCGGAGTCACTCACTTTCCTGCTTGACGATCAGCCGGTGCGCACGCTGACCCGGAAGGATCTGCCCGCCGGAGCGAAGTGGGTTTACGATCACCCGCACTTTGTGCTGCTGAATCTCGCCGTGGGTGGCGCTTGGCCGGGCAATCCCGATGCGACGACGGTCTTCCCGCAGGACTATGTGATCGACTGGGTGCGCGCCTGGCAGCGCGAGACGAAGTAGGGAGCCTGGCGGGAGGACGCTGCCTACCAGCGCAGCTCAGGAGAGCAGCCCTGCTTGCACTCGCCTTATGCTGCTCGCGACGCCAGGAATGGCATCTGGATCGAAACCCCGGGACGACGGAAGCGACGCCAAAATACCTCAATCAGATTGAATAGCAGCGTAACCGCCAGCAGCCCCGGCCACAGCGTCAGCCATGATGCCAGCGCCCGCGAGGGTGCTCTGAAGATCTGAGCGGGGCTCGGGTTGAACACGCCGCCCGTCCACGCCGAGATATCGCGCAGCAGTCTTGCGTTCTCGCCGCTCGACGTCAACTCCGGCTCAGGCAGGTACAGGCCCGTCTCGGGAAACAACCGCGAATCCTCTGCCGGGCGCACCCTGAACAGGCCCCGTCGCGAGCCAATCGGGAATGCCGCCTGGTAGTGGCCCTCGCCCACCTTCTGCACGCGTAGCGCCGTCTGGAATCCGCCCGGACCCAGCGCGTAGAGGCGTGGCGGTTCGGCAGGCGCCTGCGACGAGTCGGCCAACCGGTAGTCGACGATGAGCCGCGACGCCGAGGGGTCCCAGGTCAGGTGCGATTCGCCCGACTGCGCGTGCGGAAGCAGGTCCCTCAACACGTTGGCCCAGAACCGGTCGAAGCCCTTCCAGGAAACCCACGCCTCCGCCCAGCGCGACTTGGCGTCGGAGCTGAATACGGCCGAACGCCCAAGTCCGTACTGCCAGCGCACGTAGAGCGGGTCTTTGTCTTCCACTTCCAGGATCATGTCCGCTGCGCGCTTGGGCTGGAAGCGCACATACCCCTTCAACGTCGGCGCACTTTCCAGGCCCAGGCCCTCCAGGGTATCCACGTGCCGCACGATGCGTGGGTAAATCGGTTTCTCTACGGTGGTGGAACCGGTGTGCTCCATGACGTCCTTCACCAGGATCTGTTCGAGTCCTGCGGGCTCAGTCAGGAAGTACGACTTGCCACCGGCCATTTGCGCTATCTTCTCGAGGTACGCGCGGTTCACATCCTGGCCCAATCCGACCGTGGAGATGGTCACGCGTTTCTGTTGGGCATCTTTCGACAGGCTCATGGAATCGCCCTCTTCCGAGATGCCGTCCGTCAGCAGCACGATGTGCTTGTAGGCCCCCTGCGCGGATTGAATGCGGCGATAAGCCTCAGCCAGGGCGGGCGCGATCTGCGTGCCGCCATCCGGGATAATGCCGGCGATCAGCCGCTTGATCAGCGTGCGGTCCTCAGCCTTGCGCAGAGGCACGGCCCACTGATGCGAGTTGTCAAAAATGATCACGCCGACCTGATCGATGGGCCTCAGATTCTCGACCACGCCAATCGCAGCCAGACGGGCCAACTCGATCTTGCGGCCCTCCATCGACGACGACTTGTCGATAATCAGGATCACGACGGCCCCCTCGGGGCTGCGGGGAGGAGCGACGGTGGCGGGCAATGTGCGATCGAGCGCGTCGAGTTGCGGGTACTTCTTCTCGACATAGGAGTTCTTCTCGCCGCCGATCACCAGTAGACCGCCGCCACGCTGGACGAATCGCTCCAGGTCTTTCTTGCGCGCCTCGGAAAGCGACTCCAGATCCCAGTTGTTGAAAACCACCACCTGATAGTCATCGAGTGGTGCGGCGCTGACCGAAGTGTGTGCGTCTACGTCGAAGTGCGCCGCGCGAAGAGTCGCAAGCAGGTGCTCTTCCATGCCCGGCGAGTCTTGAGAGAGGAACAACAGGCGCGGTGCGCGGAACGATATGGCCTGGGCGAATCGCGCTTCTCCGAGTGCGCCGGCCCGCAACGATCCGGTCATCTCGAACGTGCCCTGCTCGTTGAGCGATGCGTATGCCCTGATGTGGTTCTCGCCGGCCGGCAGGGTGACCGTGGTCGCCCCGATGGTGCGGCCTTCGGCGGTCAGTTCGAGCGTGGCGGGAGACGCTTCGGGCGAGTTCACGGTCAGATCGATGGGAAAGCGCTCTCCCGTGAAAGCGGTAGCGGGAAAATCGGCCGAGTCGATTCGGAAGCGCGGCGCAGGCCTGCCGGGCAGCAGCACGGTATCTACGGGGATGCGCAGCGCCGCCGCAAGCTGGGCCGCGCGTGCCGCCGAGCCTTCGGTTTCCACTCCGTCGGATAGCAGCACCAGTCGCGGGACTCTCCCCGACGGAAGGGTCGCGGCGGCCTGCCGGATGGCCGCCTCAACACCCGTTGCGCGCCCCGCCTCAGCCTCGGTGGAGTGAAAACGGCCGGAGGCGGTTTCCGCTGGTTCGACTGCGCGTACGGTGCGCGCGAAAGGCTGTTCGCGCAGATCGTTGCGACCGCGCGCTTGCCGTGAAGCAGCGGCAAATTCGTTGGCCCGATCCAGCGAGGAGACTGGCACACTTTGCGACGTGTCGATCAGCAAGCCAACGGCGAGCTTGGTCTCGCTGACGGGCAAGCGAGGTTCGAAGAAAGCCACCAGGCATGCCGCAATGGCCGCGCCTTTGAATACCAACGAGGGCAGCGCCGAAGGAGCGAGCCAGGACCGGCCTCGTCCGAACAACCAAAACTCCAGCAAAATCAGAATCAGTGCCAGGCTGGCTAGCCATTTCCAAAGCTCACGCGGCAGAACCTCAGGCAGCGTCAGCCGCGGCAAGCCGTGCGCGACGCCCGCGGGCACGTCCCATGGGTATGCGCCATAGCCGGGCAGCACCAGCGAGAAGATGCGCTCAAACGCACCGGCCCTGACGCGCACGGTTCCGCTACGGGGAGTGAAGAGCCGCAGCGTTCGGCCATCGATGGTGTATGGCACGGGCCGGGCATTCTCGTCTGCAACCTTCAGCAACGCTGGATCGACGCCTGCCGGCAAATCCGTCTGAACCACGCCGGGCGCCGCAGCCAGCGTGCCCCGCTCTACCAGGACCTCCGGCGCGAGCGCCTCGAGCAGGTTTGCAAACAATAGCGGCGCGGCAATCTCCGAGCGCAGATCGGTGCGCATCGGGTGGAACCCGAGAACGGCCAGGGGAGGCATCTTCCCACGCTGCAATAGCGCGGCCGCGACGACGCCCTGCGGGGTACTGGCGACAGGCGTCGCGCCCGAAGGCAGGTCGAGAATCAACGCGCCCTTCAGCTTCAAATCGTGCGAACGCAGTCCTGAGCCGAGCGGAGTCTCGTTGTGCCAGTGCGTCAGCAGCAGTTCGCCGCTCATCAGGCGGGCCGGTATGGGCGAAGCCGAGGCGGGGGGCGCGATCCATAGGCTCGGCCGCTCTGGTGGCTTGGACGGAGTGAAGCCGTCGATCACCATCAGCCCGGCATCGGGGTCGCGCCGGTACGCGCGAACCGGCAGGTACTGCGGAGCGAGCCTCGGGTCGGAGGAGAACACGGGCCTTAAGAGCTCCGGAGAATCCGAATAGACTGCCACGCGCAGCGGCTCTGGCGAGGGGATTTCCAGCGTCACGCTGTCGTCCGCAGGCATCGCGTCGGACGGCGTGAGCCGCGCCTCAATCCAGCCTGCCGCAGTGGCGCGAATGTCGAACGTGACGGACGTTTCAGTAAGAGGTGCGAGGGTTAGCCGCCGGGCGCCGGCCTGTGCGCCGCCATAGCCGACCGACACCTGCGCCAGCCTCGGCTTCGACGCGTAGTTGCGGACGGCAAAGGTGGCCTGCCAGTGGGTTGCTTCGCCCGGCACACGTTGAAGCAATGCCCCGGTGAATCCCGCGTTGGCCGGCGGCGCCGCAACCGGCACGTACCGCAAGTTAGGCGGGAGTTGCAGGGCCGACGGGTCCGCCGCGAGCCGCGCGGCGCCGATGTAGACGATCTCGCCGGCTTCCCGCGCCTCAAGCTTCTGCGACTGGCGTGCAAGGGCCAGCGACTGTTCCAGGTCCAGCGCGCCCGGACTGGGTGACGACGCTCGAACGGCAGCCTCAATTTCGCCGCGATCCGGCTCGAAGCGGGTCGCGGGCAGCGCTTCGGCCCCTGCGCGAATCACCATTACGCGATCCTGCGAGGGCAGCGCCCGCATCCAGCGCAGGGCGGCCCGCCGCGCCTGAATAGAGAGTTCCCCGTCCCTCGCCGGAGCGCCCATCCAGGACGATGTGTCGAGCAGCAAAACGTGGTCGCGCCCGCCCAGCAACCTGGCGCCCCAGCGCGGCTGCGCTATGGCCAGCAACAGGCAGAGAATGGCCAGCAATTGCAGGATCAGCGACAACGGCTGGTCCACCCGCCGCCGCCTGCGTTGTTGTGCCGCCTGGGTCGCGTTCTGCCAGAAACGCAGCGTCGCCACGGTCATGCGGCGTCGCGAACGGCTCAGCAGGTAGAGTGCCACCGTCGCCGCCGATACCACGGACAGGAGAGATAGGAATTCGACTATCGAGAGGTTCGCGAAGAACACCGCTCAGCGCCCCCCCGCCGTGGTCCCGCCGCGGGCGTACTCCTGCCCCGTAGGCTCCAGTGCGCGCAGCATGGCGTCGTCCAGGGTCAAGCCCGTTGAGAAGCCCGAATAGCGTCCGCCTGTCCGTAGCGCGAGATTCTCCAGCGAAGTGGCATACCGGTCGAAGGCTTCTGTGTAGGCACGTCTCGCATCTGCATCGAGCGAAAGCTCTAAAGGCGTACCGCTCTCGGCGTCTTCGAGATGCACGTCGCCGCCCGCGGCGGGCTCACGCTCAGAGGGCGACCAGACCTGAATCAACATCAGTTCGTGCCCAAAATCGGACAAGTACTGGAGCGGGCGCAGCACGTCCGCGTCGTCGAAGAAATCCGAGATCACGATCAGCAGCCCCGGGCCCGTGTATTTGGCCAAAAACTGCCGGGAAGTCTCCATGAAATTCGATTGGCCGCGCGGCTGAAGCTGCAACAGGAAGTCGGTCACGGGTCCGAACCGATGGCGGCCGCCCGAGGCCAGGCACGTCTCGTCGAGAGTCTCGTGAAACGGCTGGATCAGGATCGAATCGTGCCTCACCAGGCCCACGTAGGTCAGCGCGGCGCAAAGCTGGCGCGCAAAATCGAACTTCGAGATCTCGCCTTCGTCTGCCCCGGCCGACATCGAAGCGGACGCATCCAATAGCAGGCGGATGGGCGCACGCGGCTCCGCCTGGAACATCTTCAGGAACAGCTTCTCGAGACGCAAGTAGGCACGCCAGTTGACTGCGCGCAGATCGTCGCCCTGGTGGAACCGCCGGTGGTCGTAAAACTCAACGCCCGCGCCGGAAAAACGCGAAGTATTGTGGCCACCCACGAGCCCGCGGAACGACTTCTGCCAGTGAATGGTCAGGCGTTCAAGACGCTCCAGGAGCTGACGATCGATCAGGGGCGTGGGCATCGGCTGACGTTCATTCTATTGTGACAGGGGACGAACACGGACAAGTAGGTTGCGGGTATGCGCCGACCGGCAACATCGCGCGGAATCCCATCCCGGGGTACGCAGGATGTCAGCTTTTCGAACCCACCGAGGAGATAATCTCCTGCAATACGGTCTCCGGCGTCTGTCCATCGGCGTGGGCGTCGAAATTGAGAATCACGCGGTGTCGCAGCACGGCGGGCGCGACGGTGCGCAGATCGTCTCCGGCAACGTGATACCGCCCGTTCATCAAGGCATGCACCCGGCCGCATTCCACCAACGCCTGCGCGCCGCGCGGGGATGCGCCGTAGCGGATGTATTTATTCGCCAACGCGTGGGCGCCCTCGGTTCCAGGCTGCGTCGCCATCACCAGGCTGACTGCGAAATCCTGCACGTGCGGCGCGATCACCACCTCGCGGCAGATATTGCGCAGCTCCAGAATCTCGTCGCGGTTGATCATCTGGCTCAATTCCGGCTCGTCGCGGGCGAGCGTGCGCTCGACGATGCGGCTGAGTTCCTCGCGGCTGGGATACTCCACCAGGATCTTCATCAGGAACCTGTCGAGTTGCGCTTCGGGGAGCGGATAAGTGCCTTCCATCTCGATGGGGTTCTGCGTCGCCATAACCAGAAATGGCCGCTCCAACTCGTGCGTGGTCGTGCCGGACGTGACCGTGCGCTCCTGCATGGCTTCCAGTAGTGCCGATTGCGTTTTAGGGGTGGCACGGTTGATCTCGTCGGCCAGCACGAGGTGCGAGAAGATCGGGCCCGGCTGGAAGCGAAGCGTTTTCGCGCCGCCCGGTTCCGTCTCGATCACCATCGATCCGATAATGTCGGCCGGCATCAGGTCGGGTGTGAACTGGATGCGCGAATAGCGCAAATGGAGCACGCGCGAGAGCGTCCGCAAAAGCGTTGTCTTGCCCAATCCAGGTACGCCTTCCAGCAGCACGTGACCTCCTGCCAGCAAGCAGATGATGACGCCATCAACGACGTTCTGCTGCCCCACGATCACTTTGCCGATCTCGCGGCGAACGAGATCGAGACGGGCTACGGCCTGGGATATTTCAACGGACTCCGGCATGTGTCCATTGTAGAAGGCGCGGAGGGTGAGGGTTCAAACTCGCCCGTAACATCTGCATAAAGGGGGCGGAAATCGGGCGTCTTCACTTGCCCTCGAAACCGAACACCATGTCGTTTGAATCGATGCCGTGTTCACGGCAGTAGCTCAGCCACAAGGCACCGTAGCTTTCGGTGACGTATTGCTGCTGAGCGAAGCCCATCCGGGCCGCATTGGAGTCGATCCAATCCGGTGCGCCTTCAAGCTCCATCCAGCATCCGATGGGCGTCTCGTCGAGCACGGCCAGTCCCAGCGGGTCGCCAGGCTGCTGATAGACCGTCCGGTATTTCTCGTAGCGGAAAAAGGGCAGAAACCCCAGGCGGCCGAGCATCAATCGGAGCGTCCTGGCGTCAGCGACCTCGGTCTCGAGTTCTTCGCGCGATTTGTGCCTTCCGGTCTCCGGCGTCCCCTTATACGTAAACGTCCCCACTCCTCCAAATTCGCGCACCCTGAGCAGACGGCGTTCTGCGCGCAAGGCACGTTCCGGAGTGTCGAACAACACGTTCGACTCGAATGCGCGCTCGTGAATCACACGGAATCCTTGCCCCATCAGCAGGGCCTCGGCGTCCTGCGGTTCCGCCATTCTCAGCTTCACTTCGACCTCGCGCATGGGGTCTGGCTTCGAGTGGTTCGCCTCAGGCTGCATTTGACCGCAAGGTAGCACGAAGGCGCGTGAGATGGGGAACGCCTCAGTTCACGGCGCAAACAACCTCCCCTGTGCGTCTTCGGAACAGCCAGAACCTTTGACCCGACTTTCCCCACGGAATAGGATGGATGTGTCGATTCATCCCATTTCAAGGACTACAGCCAGAATGCCGGAAACCAATCGTAGGGATTTTGTGAAGGGCGCGGCCATAACGGGCGCGGCGCTTGCCGTTGGAGGACGCGCCTGGGCGGTGCCTTCCGGCCAGGCCCGGGTTATCGGGGCCAACGACCGTATTAACGTCGCCGTCATCGGCGTCGGGGGCCGCGGGTTTTACGTCGCCGAACGGTTTCGCCGCTACGGCGACCAGCACCCGAACTCCTGCCAGCTTGTCGCCGCCTGCGACGTCTACCAGAAGCGCGTCACTGCCGCAAAGAGTGCTTACAAGGTGGACGGAACGCTGGACTACCGCGAGATCCTCGAACGCAAGGACGTAGACGCCGTCATCGTCGCGACGCCTGATCATTGGCACGCCAAAATCGCGCTTGCAGCGATGGCCAAGGGCAAAGACGTTTACCTCGAAAAGCCCATGTGCCACACCATCGAGGAAGTCAAGCAACTCCGCGATGCGGTGAAGGCGACGGGTCGTGTGATGCAGATCGGATCGCAGACCACCTCTGCGGACCAATGGTGGAAGGCGCGCAAAGCGCTGACTGACGGGATGCTCGGCGTCCAGATCATGAGCCAGGGCAGCTACCACCGCAATTCGGTCGAAGGCGAGTGGAATTGGACCATTGACAAGGAAGCCGGGCCTGAAGGCAAAGGAGACGATTACCTTGATTGGAAGACCTGGCTCGGCGCATCTCCGAAGAGGGCTTATGATGCCGACCGCTACTTCCGCTTCCGCAAGTATTGGGACTACTCGGGGGGTATTGCCACCGACCTGTTCTTCCACGTCATGGCGCCGATGAACATCTGTTGGGGCGAACCGGAATTCCCCCATCGCGTCGTGGGCAGCGGCGGCATCTCCCAGTTCAAGGACGAGCGCGAGGTGCCGGACACCTTCCACCTGGTCGCCGAATACGCCAAGGGCTACTCGGTCGTGTTGACCAGTTCCATGGCTAACTCCCAGCACATCCCTGGCTTGATCCGCGGCCACCTCGGCACGCTGATTATGGTCGATCACGGGATGTTCGAAGCGGCTACGGACCACATCACCGTGAAGCCCGAAGGCCAGACCATCACGCCGGATTACAAGGCTAAGTTCGGCTCCGACACCGTCGTCATCAAGGTCGACCAGAACGACGCGATGATGGACCACATCGGCAACTTCCTGGAGTGCATTAAGAGCCGGCAGCAGCCGCGCCTGAATGTCGAGGTTGCCGCTCGCGCCCAGGTCGCCATCACGATGTCCGTCCTCAGCTACCAGCAGGGTAAGGTGCTGTACTTCGACGAGAAGAACTTCAAGGTTGTTGACAAAGCGCCCAAGGCCTAAGCCCTCCGCTCGAGCGACTGGTAAATGGGGCGAGCGTTTTCAAACGCCCGCCCCAATTGCACTTGGAACCCGCGTTTCCTTGCCTGCTGTCAACCGAGTTGTTATATTGGGGATTACTCCGCACGTGCGCCCGTAGCTCAGCTGGATAGAGCAACTGGCTACGAACCAGTAGGTCGGCCGTTCGAATCGGTCCGGGCGCACCAATCCTTTCAACATTTCTATTGAGTCGTCTACCCGGACACCGGGCGCGAGCCGTCAAGCTGTCCGGCCTGCTCGATGGCGCTGAGCAGCGCCGCCAATTCGATCGGTTTGTGCAGGCACTCGTCCATCCCCGCCGCCAGGCAGACTTCGTGGTCTCCCTTCATCGCCAACGCGGTGAGTCCGATGATCGGAAGATGGCGCGCCCCGCCCACTTCCATGGCACGGATGCGCCGTGTGGCTTCGAGACCGTCCATCACCGGCATCTGCACATCCATCAGCACCAGATCGTGAATTCCTTTCGCCAGTGCCTCCAGGGCTTCTTTGCCGTTCCCGACTGAGTCAATGGTGTGACCGTACTTACTCAGCAGGCCGACCACCACCTTTCGGTTGACCGGGTTGTCTTCCACCAACAGAATCCGGCGGGGCCGGAGATCGGCTTGAGCAGGTGGCTGGGTCGCCGGTTGAGCGGGCGTGGCGGAAGCTTCCCGCATTTTGAGCGTGACGTGAAACACGCTGCCGCGCCCGACTTCGCTCACTACCCGCAGGTCCCCATCCATCAGGCTGGCGAGCCTCTTGCAGATCGCCAGTCCGAGGCCCGTGCCGCCGAACTCCCGCGAGAGCGAATTGTCCGCCTGGTGAAACGCCTCGAAGATCCGTTCCTGCTGCGATGGAGGGATGCCGATGCCCGTGTCGGAAACGCTGAATTGCAGTTCGAACGCGCCGGATTCGTTTGCTGGTTCGAGCCGCCTGCATACGGCTTGCAGCAGGACGCTTCCGCTGGAGGTGAACTTCACCGCATTGCCGAGCAGATTGAGCAGGATCTGGCGCAGCCGCAGAGGGTCGCCAACCACGCGCGGTGGGACGTCGCTCAGCCACTCAGACGTCAAGGCGATGCCTTTGCCTTGCGCGGTGGCAGACAAGGTTTGCACGGACGCCTGGACGCACTCGCGGAGGTCGAAGCCCTCCAGTCTCAGATCCATACGGCCGATTTCGACCTTCGAGAGATCCAAAATATCGTTGAGAATTCCCAATAGCCCGGTAGCGGACTGGCGCAAAACCTGCAGGTGCTCGCGTTGAATAGCTTCCAGTTCACCCTGCAGGATCAGGTCAGAAAGCCCAATCACACCGGTGAGAGGCGTGCGCAATTCGTGGCTGACGTTCGCCAGAAACTCGCTTTTGGCTCGATTGGCTTGCTCCGACTTCTCCAGCAGTCGTTCGATCTCGAGCTTCTGCCCTTCGATTTCCTGACGTCCTCGCTGTACGGCCGCTTGCAACTCCTGCTCATGCGCCTGCAATCGGCGCATCCGCCACCAATAGAGAAGTTGACCGGCGAGCCCAAGCAGGGCAACGTACACCCCGATCATCCAAAAAGTTCGCCACCAGGGTGTCAGAACCTCAAAGGGGATGCGAGCCGGGTGTTCGCTCCAGACCCCTTCGGAGCTTCGCATCTGCACCTCGAAGACGTACTTGCCGGGCTGCAGTTTGGGATAGTGGACCGTCTGGGAATGCGTTTCGACCCAACTCTCTTCCAGGCCGGCCAGGCGGTAACGGAACAGGACCTTAGCCCAATTCGTGAAGGTAAGCCCGCGGAAATTGAAATCGATCGCTTCGCCGGTGTACGGCAGTTGCGGTGGACTCCCTGCCGGGAACGTCCGCCCGTTGGGCAGCGAGGCATCCGCGAAAACCACCGGCGGGCGATGTTCCCGCGAATGTTCAGGCCGGTAGCGCGAGAGACCGCGGCTGGTTCCGATCCACAATGCACCTTGCGAATCGAACGTCAGCCCGCCCTGCGAGCAGTCGGGCCAGATGAGGCCATCGCTGGTGTCGATCGAGCTCCAGTCGTGCCCGTCGTATATCAGCAACCCGTTTCCAGTGCCGACGTAGAGTCGTCCGGCGGAATCCGCAGCCATTGAATAGAGCCGGTCCGTGCGATGTTCTGCTTCGCTTCGGAAGTGGCTTACATGGAGGCGTCCGCCATCCCAACTTAGACGGGTGATTCCGGCGTGTGAATCGTAGGCGAGCCAGACCTCACCTTTCACGGGTTGGCTGACGAAAACCGCATCCGCCAGCAGCCCATCCTTGGCGGTATAAAGCCTCGCGATGCCGTCCCGAACGGACATGAGGCCTCGTAGTCCCGCCGCCCAGACGGTGCCATCGGCGGCGCGGGTGAGGTTCCACCACGCGCCCGGCTGGTTCTGTCCAGGCACGCTTACAGGATCGAAACGGACATCCGGTTCGTTGAGGCGAGTGCTGCGGAAGAGGCCCTTGTCCGAAGCCACCCACAGCCGGTTGTCCGAATCGACCAGCAGGAAGTTGACGTCCGGCCCCTTGATGCCGGAGCGCCCTCCGATTGTCCGTGCTCCGCTTCCGTAATTGTCCGCACGATAGAACCCCTCGGTCGCCGCGGGAACCCAAAGGTGTCCCTGCTGGTCTCGCGCCATTGCAATCACGCGGGGTGGAGTTAGCGCCGACTTGAGAGCACGCAGCGTCCATTCATCGCTACCCTGTTCGAGAACAGCCACCCCACGGCTGGTGCCGATCCAGTAGCGCGACGGCGATTCGGGGACAATGGACCAAACCTCTTCCGATGGCAGTCCTTCCGCTTCCGTCCACGCGAGCCATTCCCGCTGCCCGATCCAGAGGGCGACCCCTCCGCCGTAAGTGCCCGCCCAGATGTTGCCTTCCCGGTCTTCAAACAAGCTGGTGACCACATTCACGGGCAACCCGTTCTTGCGCGTCAGGTACTTCCACCCTCGCGCCAAACGCACGGCCAGGCCTGCATCGGTCGGGACGAATACCCTGCCGGACTGATCGATGAAGAGCGGTTTCCTTTCGGTTGACCGGGAAAGCCCCGCATCTGCGCGGACCCAGCGGCCTTGCGCCGGGACCCACTCCAATAGGTGGTCCGAGGAGCGGGCCAGCAGGTGCCCCTGGCCGTCTTTTGCGAAAGCGAACCACTCCTGTGGTGCAACGCCCTGCCGAGGCCCATACTCCTGAACTCTCTGCCCATTCCAGAGGCAGATCGATTGTGCGCAACTGAACCAGATCTCGCTGGAGGAGAAAGACTTCACTCCGCTGACAGCCTGGGGAGGCGCGCTCGGGGGCGGCCAGACGCGGCTCCATTGGCGCGGGCTTTTCGACGATCTGCCAACGAGCAGTCCGTCCTGCGTGGCCAGGTACACGCTGCCGTCAGCGTCGGAATCGATAGTCCGCTTGCCCCGCGACATCCCTTTCGCAGGCACCGGAACTGCGCGGTATTCTCCGTTACGCTGTTCGAAGAGGCCATTGTGGCTTGAGATCCAAAGCGCACCATCAGGGGTGAAATGCAGGGACTCGCACCAGAACCAGGGCAAGCCGACGGAGTCGCCTTGCGGCTCGAAATTCTCTCCATCGAAACGGAACAGGCCTCCCTGCGACGTCACCCATAAGTAACCCTGAGGGTCTTGTGCGATGTCTTCGATGTCCAGTCCGGTCAGCCCGCTATCTGAACCGTAGACCCGGAAATTGTGGTGCTGGGCCGAAACCAACCCCGTCGCGGCGATGAGGAGCAGGACAATTCGCAAAGTGGTGCGAATGAGCATCGGAACGTGCCAGGGCAGATCGGCAGCACTTCGATCTTACCGTACAATTTCGGACACGCAGGTCTCCAGGCCACGATAACAGCAAGCCGATTGTACTGGTACGCATATCTTTCGGACGGATGGCTCTTGACGGGCTCATCGGGCGATTCGGATAGGCGGCTGGCATGGTACGAACGGGCTATACCCTCGACCTGCCTGGTCCGCATGCGGTCAATAGGGCCAGCAATTGCGCACAACGTAGGGCGGGTGTGCTGTGAGGCTCCTATCGCGGTGGGCGGCTATAAAGTTCGGTACGCGGAGAGGCCGCGCCGGGGCGTGCATTCGGCCATCCCGTGCTTCCAGAAAGCCCGCGTCAATACGGCTTGACTTCGATCGTCCGCAGCATCAACTCCTGGCGCTTCGATCTTGCGGCGTCCAGTTTCCTCAACTTCGCCCCCTGCTCCACGAGCCGTGGATCGTGGGTTCTCTGATACAGCAGGACCAGCGCCGCGTTGGCCTGGTAGCTGTCTGGATCGAGTGCGATAGCTCTATCCAGCGCCGCCCTCGCGTCTTCCACCCGGTCCTGCCGCAAGCGCACCCGCGCCAGTTCCGCGTAACCCTCGGCGAAGGCCGGCGACAGCTGGATGCTCCGCTCCAGATGCGTGGCCGCCTCGTCCAGGTTCTCCTCGATCCTGGCGATCCGCCCCAGGAAGAATTCGGCCCCGGCTTCGCTCTGAGGATCCTTGCGGGCGATTTGCATCTCCTTGCGGCACTCGTCGTAGTCGTTCGACGAGAAATAGGCGACTCCCAGCGCGAAGTGCCCGCGCGCCTCCGCCGGACGGGACGCGATGAATGTCTTCAGGTACTTCACGGCAGTTCCGCCGTCGCCCGAACTCAGAATCACTGACCCTAGCGCATAGTTGAAATCGGGGTTTTGCGGATCGAGGGAGAGCGCTTTTTCCAGCGATTTGCGGGCTTCCACCGGCAGTTCCATTTGCATGGTGACCAGCCCGAACAGGAAGTGGACACGGGCATCGTTCGGAGTCAGGTCGCGCGCATGCGCGATATAGCCGAGGCTGCCCTCCAGATCCTTCTGGCTGTAGGCGACGCGGGCTAGTGCGTATAGGTGCTCGACGTTTCCGGGCTCCTGCAGTGCAACTCGCTCCAGCGCCCTGCGCGCGTCTGCGGGCCGGTTTGCCTGCTCGTAGGCCACGGCGAGATGCTTCAAGCTGGTCACGGAGACAGTGCCGCGCGAGTCCAGGGCCTCCACGAGCAAGATCACGATGGGCGCGTTCTTCGCGCTGCCGAGGACCGGGAAGATGGAGCCGGCATCCGCCTCGGAGAAGTCACTTGTCTGTAGCAGTCGCCGTGCCGAGGCCATTGCTTCCTGGGTCCGGCCCAAGCCCGCAAGATCCGATTCGAAGACCGTCGCCAGCGATGCTCGCGCTTCCGCGTCGTTAGGCTTGGCCAACAAGACGTGCTGCCAGGCCGAAACCGCGCAGGCCACGGCGTCGGCGTCCTGGCCGGGCGTGAGCTGGCACGCGCGTGCCAGATTCTGCCAGGCTGGCGTCAGGGTTGGTGACAGCTTCACGGCCTGCTGGAAATCCGCCCGCGCCAGTGCAAGTTCGTCGCGCTGGGCGTGAACGACGCCGCGCAGGTTATAGATGCCGCCGGCTTTGGGGAATCGCGCCAGAGCCGTTTCGATCTGCTGCAGAGCTTCCGCTTGACGCCCCGCCTGGATCGAGCCTTGAATGGCGATCAGCGTTTTTTCGATGGTTGGGCCCTGGCTGAGCGCGGGCAGGATAGATAGCGAAAGCACCACTGCGATTCGCAAGTCGCAAGCTCGCGCCAGGGATGTCCCGATTGCCGCGGTGGATGTTGCGCCGGAGAGCGGAAAATGGGGACTCAGTCGCATCGCGCCCATTGTATCCCGCAGCCTCCCCGGTACGGATTCGCCGCACGGTTTGGTCGGGAACGGCGCATTTTGCCCCTCTGCGAGAATTGAGAGAAGGCCCGCCTGCGGGCCAAGTCGAAGGAATCAAAGTGGACTATCGAGCGCTCAAACCGCCGCTTAAACCCGTATCCCGCCCGGTCTCGCACACCAGCGGTCCCGCGCTCAGAGCCTGGAAGCTGACGCTTGAATACGATGGCTCGCGCTACAGCGGGTGGGCCGAGCAGGAGAACGCACCCCGAACCATCCTTGGCGAACTGAGAATAGCCGCCGAGACGCTATTCGACGGCCCCGTCGAACTGGGCGGCGCAGGCCGTACCGACGCCGGTGTGCACGCCACGGGGCAAGTCGCCCACCTCAAAGTCGAGCTTCGCGGAACTACGCCGCCGCTGGACAGGCTCCTGCTGGCGCTCAACGAGGAGTTGCCGTTCGACATTGCGGTTCGCGCGATCGAGGAAG
>Ga0118677_10000721_pt1 | contig 71589 bp, 67 predicted proteins | sample AliMusrvi5mmetaG_FD_86154 | JGI IMG/M metagenome (GOLD analysis project Ga0118677, IMG submission 86154) | reverse complement strand
AAAACAGACATTTCGTTAAACCTTCAGGTCAACCGAATAACCTGTGCTATCATACCCACTACCAAGTAACTCTTTGATGTTGAAAATGCTGTATGACCAACCACCAAATTACGTTTGAAATCCCTGAAAAAGTACTATTGGCGGAAAAAGCCGATGCCGTCAGTTTTGGACGCGAAATGCAGATGCTCGCGGCTGTCAAATTGTTTGAAATGGGCCGTCTCTCCTCCGGGCGGGCAGCGGAACTGGCCGACATGCCACAGGTGGAGTTTTTGCTCAATCTAAGCCATTACAAAGTTTTCCCTTTGACTACCGAACTGGATGACGTGGAAAACGGTCATGTCCATTGCCATTAGCAATACTTCCCCGTTGCTCTATCTATATCGTGTTGGGGCTGTTGACTGGTTGCCAAAATTGTTTGATGACAAGCTTGAACCCATGGTCAATCGTTTGCATGAAGCAGGCATGTGGGTTTCTGCCGATGTCAAACGGCGAATTCTCAAACTAGCCGGTGAATAGTGCGTAGGATCATTCCATACAAAACCGCCCGATAAGACTTTTAGGTGATTTTCGATAAATAAACTACCTAAAGTAGAAGCGGCATCTTGCCGCTTTAAGCGGCTGGAAGCCGCTTCTACTTGGTATAAACATTCTTGGAAATCGCCTTATGTATATTCACCATGGGTGTGACCTGCTCCAAAGGCAGGTACTCGTCAGGCTGGTGGGCCTGATTGATATTACCCGACCCCAAGACGATGGTTTCCATACCCAAGCTTGATAAGAACGGGGCTTCTGTGCCGAATGCCACCACGTCTCATGCAAACCCGCTGAACGCTTCGAAAGCTCGCACGATGTCTGAATCTGCCTGTGATTCAAAGGCCGGCACACCGTCGTGCAATGGGTGTGACCCTATCCGCAGTTTAGGAAATCGGCTAGTGCCTCTGCCAGCCTTGCTTCCATGGTCTGGCGCAGTTCCAAAATGTCCATTCCAGGTAACGGCCTAATGTCGATGAGCATCTCGCAATGGCCGCATATGCGGTTGGGGTTGTCACCCCCATGGATTCCAGCAAATCAGCCACCATGACTTGTCAGGTATATGCCGGAAACGCCCGTGTATGGGCTTATTCCTGCCCATATTTGACACCCTTCATAACATCATTTAGTGGGTTCCCAAGCCCCGGCTCACGTCGTTATACACAAGTCCGGGCAAACAGGAAAAGCCGTCATTTCGGCAGGGATGCCGAAATCCAGGCCATGGACGGTAACCAGTCGATTGTGCAAGTGCTTGATTCAGGCGACTTGCCAAGCTTTGGTTTCCCGTCCGTGGATACAAGGGCATCTGTCGTGTCCCACAGTTTGCCATCCTAGGACGCTGGATTTCGGCATCCCTGCCGAAAAGACGGGACTTCAACACTTGTGTATAACGATGAGAGCAGGGGCCTGGGAACGAGTACCAAGGCCGACATCGCCATTGGATGTTGAAAACACTGTAATCCGTAAAATTACGGAGAAGAATCCGCATTTTCCACAATGGTTACATATGGTTAAAGTTAGTATTCTATCCCTGCCTTGATAATCAAAGTAAAACAGAACGGCATCAGCTAAAGCCCTTCAATACAGAATAAACAAGGGATATTTATATGAGTGCAAATCCGGAAAAATCTGAAGCCAGTCAAATTGAATTGCAACATGATGCCTCATTGATGATTTCGCTACTAGCAGGCACGGAAGCAGCTTGCGCAAATAATTCAGTGAACATAAAAGTATCACTCATCATACCGGTTTACAACACGGATAAATATCTCCCGCAATGCTTGGAATCCGCGATTAACCAGACATTGAAAGAAATTGAAATCATCGTCATTGACGACGCTTCGACTGATGACAGCTTGCAGATCATAAGGCATTACGAAAGCTTAGATGACAGGATAAAAGTCATTGCTTTTGCGGAAAACCAAGGCAATGGCTTTGGTAGAAATGAAGCCATCCGGCAGGCCAAAGGGGAATATATTATGTTTTTGGATTCGGATGATTGGCTGGAGCTAAACGCTGCGGAATTGTGTTATTTAAAAGCAGGTTTTGATCAGCACGATATAGTCATTTACGGACATACATCACATTACATTGATATAAGAAAAGACAAAACTTACACAATGGAATGCTTGCCTGCTTTGAGTGATAATGACCCTAATGTATTCAGATATTTAATGCAGCAAAGAAAAAATTTAAGTTGTATGCCGTGGCAGTATTTTATCAAAAAAAATATAATATTATCGAATGAAATAATATTCATAGAAGGCATTTATTATGAAGATGTCATATTCACCATCCAAGCAATTTATTTTGCTAAAACTATCGGGATCATCAAACAATCACTATATCATTATCGGCGGCGTGATGGTTCAATCACGTTGTCTCATTCCAAGAAAAAAATAGCCGATATGTTCACATCGCTGGGCATCGTCAAGCGTTTTTTAGAAGATGAAGGGATTTTCAATGAGCATCAACGTGAGTATCTTATCCGTTTTCTGATGCATGGGGTTTGTTATAACTTTATAGAATATTTTAAGCTGTCTGGAAATTACAGGGATGCCGAACTCAATAACTATATGTACACATTGAGAAAAAGCAAGATATTCCGTCATGAAAATTTATTATTGCTCAGACTCGCCATTAGCGAGTTAGGGAATGATGAAACTCGTTCTAAATTTTTCTACTTAGAGTGTGAAAAATTTTTATCTGGATTGATGTATGGCTATCACATTGTTTGGTTCAATTATAAAATATCGCATTTGATATTACAACTACAGCGTTTAAAACATCGGATAATTAATTGATATTGAGTAAGGTTGTGCTACATGTTTTTTCCTGAATAGCAAGATTGTTCAGCCAATTTGTAAAACCTAGTCGTATACGTCATTCCGGCAGGGATTTCCGGAATCCAGTTGCCATGGAGGGCAAACTAGAATCACCTCCCTGTGTTCTGGATACCGGCGAACCCTCGCTTCGCTCTCCCTGCCGGTATGACGGCGCACATAGCGGTTTAGCTGAAGAATCTTCCTAATCAGGTAGTTTTTAAACATGAAACCGCTGTATTTGAGATTTAAATATCAATTGAGCGTTGATATTTATTAATGGCCTTAAATGGCTAAAACCGTAGACTGCAAACTTATAGTATTTTACCAATGAAGCAGCAGTTGTTGTTCAATGTGAATAAATGAGGTAACTAAGATGACAACATCTAAAATCACGCAAGGCGGACTCGACGCAAATCAAATCGAGGAAATCAGCCAGATTCAAGGGTTGACCGAGCAGGAGCTTACTCAGGCTTCAGGTGGGAATTGTTGTTGCGGCAATTCACCAGGTATAACTGTAGTACAACTTGGATGTAACTTGTTTGCTCAGAAGGGAAATTACACATACTTTGAAATCCCAGGTGGTAAATCAACGATGGTGAAAATCGGTAGTAGTACAATTTTTTCTGATTTGATCGCCGCTGGTGCTTTTTTAGTGCCACTTTCGAGGCTAAGCTCGATTGATTTGGCTTCGTTGCCGCCTTATTAACTGTTAGTTCTGTCGAGTAGGTGTTACATATCCTACTCAGTCAGGCAGGGTGGGCAGGCATCTTTTTGTTTGCCCACCGATCTGGGTACTTTAATATTCCCTCAGCGTTGTAAAAATATAAAACTTATTTGGATTGCTTGTACAGCGTTTTCATATTCTAAGAGTTACTATAAAAATTATGGAGATAAATACAAGTCATTGATCCAATTAAAAAATCTTCATCGGCAAAGTTCTATCTAGTAACTATTTGATGTTGAAAACGCTGTATGTGCAAATTAATTAGCAATATTCTCGTTTCAAAATGCGATTAAATTTGAATTTCCAAATTCATACCTTAATTTGGCAGGTTCCCAAGCTCCGGCTTGGGAACCCTTATCTTGCAAGCTCCTGCTTGACCGTTGTCAGGAAAGCTGGAGCTTCAAAAAACCCATTCCCAAGCTGGAGCTTGGGAACGAGCAGACAATCTCTGGTTGAAAAACCAACTAGCAAACCTAAACGCCCTATCAAGTATCTCCCTGATGTTAAAACGCTGTATGTTTACACTATTTCAAGGATAACACACAATGGCCCTATTCCGACACCAAGCCCTAGTCGCTCAGCAACCCAAATGGATGGGCGAGATTATTTTGATCCGCCCTATTTCATTCACCTTTCTAACCCTTTTTGCCATCATGATGGCTAGTATTGTGTGTGGGTTCCTAACTTGGGGTACTTACACCAAGCGCAGCACCGTGATAGGTCAACTGACCCCGGATACTGGCCTATTAAAAATCTATGTCCCGCAACCCGGCATCGTCTTGGAGAAGCATGTCGTTGAGGGGCAAGCGGTTAAGGCTAACGATATTCTTTATGTGTTATCCAGTGAGCGCCACAGCAGTCGCTTAGGCGACACACAGGCGGCGATTAGCAATCAGGTCGAACTGCGCCAAGCCAGCCTGCGCGATGAAATGCTGAAAACCCGCAGCCTGCAACAAGAAGAACGGGCGGGTTTAATTAAAAAAATTGATGCGTTGAAAAATGAATTGGCCCAACTCGCCAGCCAAATCGAGGGGCAAGGGGCTAGAGTTAAACTGTCCGAGGAAACCGTGGCGCGATATCAGAGCCTGTTGGACCAAGACTATATCTCCAAAGAACAATTGCAATTAAAACAAGAAGAATGGCTCGATCAAAAAGCCCGGTTGCAAAGTTTGCAGCGCGACCACATCAGCATAGGCCGGGAACTGTCGGCGCAACAGACCGAATTGGCTGGTTTGTCGTTGAAGCACCAGAATGCCATCGCACAAATTGAGCGGCTGTTAAGCAGCACCGGGCAGGAGTTGACCGAAAGCGAGGCCAAGCGGCGGCTGGTGATTACCGCGACGCAATCCGGCATTGCCACGGCGGTCATTGCCGAGGTCGGCCAGTCGGTGGACGGGAACCGGCCTTTGGTCAGTATCGTGCCACAGGGGGCGAGTTTGCGCGCCGATCTGTACGCGCCTAGCCGTGCCATTGGTTTTGTCAAGCCGGGTGACAAGGTGTTGATCCGTTACCAAGCCTATCCTTACCAAAAATTCGGTCATCAGGAGGGTGCGGTTGAATCCGTTGCCAAGACCGCGTTGCCCACCCAAGAGCTAAACGGCCTGCCGACACCAACTGGCAATAACAGCAACGAGCCACTTTACCGGGTTAGCGTCAAATTGGCGGCGCAGACGGTGAACGCTTACGGCAAAGCGCAACCTTTGCAAGCCGGGATGTTGTTGGATGCCGATGTGTTGCAGGAGAAACGGCGTTTGTATGAATGGGTGTTGGAGCCGCTTTATAGCCTGACGGGGAAACTCTGATACAGCGTTACAGCGTTTTCAACATCAAAGAGTTACTTGATAGCTAGCATGAAAGGGCAAGACATTCAGTTAACTTAGCCCTAAATGAATATCCTTTATTAGGTATATGTTAAAGATGAAAACGCTGTACATAAAGATTTTCAAATGCTTCACATACCATTTTCAAAAATGTATGACAACCAATCATTTAAACGCATATCATAACTTACATCGTTCCCACGCTCCGCGTGGGAATGCCTCCACGGACGCTCTGCGTCCGACTGTTTGTTTGAGGGAAAAGGTATGTGGAGAGAAATTCAACGCGGAGCGTCGGAGGAAGCATTCCCACGGAGACCGTGGGAACGATAATAAGAATACTCAATCAAACCACCAATTGTGTTTGTGCTTTGCAAAACAATATAACTTCACAAGTAATTCTTCGATATTTAAAACGCTGTATATTGCCCCCCTAACCCCCACTTTTTCAAAGGGGGGATTTGGTTGTTCTTTTAAATCTTCCCTAGCCCCCCTTTTTCAAAGGGGGGGATTTAATGCATTGGGAGTGGTGTCATGCTAGACAGGCTTTCCTTCGGTTTTGGACACACGCTGCCCCTAATGCTGCAAACCGAGGCCACCGAATGCGGGTTGGCCTGTCTAGGCATGGTGGCGGGTTATCACGGGCATAGGACGGATTTGGCGAGTTTGCGCCGACGTTATCCGGTATCCCTGAAAGGCACGACGATGGGTGGTTTGATCCGTATCGCCCAGCAATTGGATTTGTCAACCCGGCCTTTGAAGCTGGACATGGAACATCTTGGCCAGTTGAAGTTGCCGTGCATCCTACACTGGGATTTTAACCATTTTGTAGTGTTGAAAGCAGTCGGAACCCGCACGATTGAGATTTACGACCCGGCGTTGGGTATCCGCCATTATTCCTGGGATGAAGTGTCTAAGCACTTTACTGGCGTGGCGTTGGAGCTTTGGCCCAATCCCGGTTTCAAGCCAGTCGAGCAAAAGCAGACGGTGCGCTTGCGTAGCTTGCTCGGGCGCGTCACTGGGCTGTTCCGTTCGTTCGCGCAAATCCTGCTACTGGCCTTGGCACTGGAAGTGTTCGCCGTGGTTAGCCCGTTTTTTCTGCAATGGATCATCGACAATGTGCTGGTGTCCGCCGACCGGGATTTGCTGACCACGCTGGCCTTGGGCTTTGGCCTGTTGATGTTCATGCAGCAGGCGGTGGGCTTGGTGCGCGGCTGGGTGATGATGTACATGGCGACCAATCTAAACGTGCAATGGCGGGCCAATGTGTTCACGCATTTGCTGCGCTTGCCGGTCGGTTATTTTGAAAAGCGACATCTGGGCGATGTGGTGTCGCGTTTCGGTTCTATTGATGTGATACAGCGCACCCTGACAACCTCGTTCTTGGAGGCCATTCTTGATGGCCTGATGACGCTGGTGACTCTGGTGTTGATGTTCGTCTATAGCTATCAACTGGCGTGGATTGCGGTGGGGGCGATGACGCTGTATGGCATCGGTCGCTGGATTTGGTTCATGCCGCTGCGCCATGCCACCGAGGAGCAGATCATCCATGCCGCCAAGCAGCAGAGTCATTTTTTGGAGACGGTGCGCGGGGTCAAGACGATCAAGCTGTTCCAACGGCACGACGACCGCCGTTCCACTTGGCTGGCCTTGCTGGTGGACCAAATCAACGCGGATTTACGCACCCAAAAGCTCAACCTCTTGATCCATACCCTGAACGGCGTGTTGTTCGGGTTGGAAAATATTTTAATCATTTGGCTGGGCGCAAAGCTGGTGATGGACGGCAATTTTTCCGTCGGGGTGTTGATGGCATTCAATTCTTACAAGGGCCAGTTTGACAGCCGGGTGGCTTCGCTGATTGACAAGTTTGTCGAGGTGAAGATGTTGCAATTGCAAGGCGAGCGGCTGGCTGACATCGTGCTGCACGAGCCGGAAGCGACCCATGCGCGGCTGGCCGTGGCGGATGACATGGCTTTGGTGCCTTCGCTAGAAGTCCGGGGGCTGCGTTACCGTTACGCCGAACAAGAGCCTTATGTGCTGGACGGCGTTGACTTCAAGATTGAGGCCGGGGAATCGGTGGCTATCGTCGGCCCGTCCGGCGGCGGCAAGACCACCTTGATTAACGTCATGCTGGGCATCTTGCCGCCAGTCGAGGGCGAGGTGTTGATCGGCGGGGTCAGCGTAGCCCAAGTCGGCTTGGATACCTTGCGACAGATGGTCGGCACGGTGTTGCAGGACGATGTGCTGTTTGCAGGTTCCATTGCCGACAACATCAGCTTCTTCGACCCGCAGGCCGAGCAAGAATGGATTGAGCAATGTGCGCGGCTGTCTGCTATCCATCAGGACATCGCCGCCATGCCGATGGCCTACAACACGCTGGTGGGGGACATGGGCACGGTGCTGTCCGGTGGACAGAAGCAGCGCATCTTACTGGCCCGCGCCTTGTACAAACGGCCCAAGATTCTGTTCTTAGACGAGGCCACCAGCCACCTTGATATTGAGCGCGAGCATTTGGTAAACGCGGCGGTGAAAACTTTGCAGATGACGCGGGTGATTGTCGCCCATCGCCAGGAAACCATCGTCACCGCCGACCGCGCCATCGTGCTGGCCGGGGGCAAGGTCGCGCAAGAACTGGTAAGCCCAAAGCTGCGGCCTGTTCCAAACACTGTGGCGGCTTGACCAGCATGGCTACGCTTTCCCATGCCTTTGGGGCTTGCCGTGCGAAACTAATGGAGTGCAAGGCTTGCCTTGCAACGATTTGCAGACTCAAGCAAGGCAAGCCTTGCACTCCGGCTTTGACTGCGCAAGGCAAGCCTTGCACTCCGGCTTTTACTGCCCTGCTTTGGATTCTTGCCGCCTTGCTGCTAGGCTCAACGCCGTCGCATGGCTACGATTTGCTCAATGACCCGCTTAATGCGATGGACGAAGTCGCCGCCACGCCGGCTAAGAACCTGTTGCCCAATGTCAGTGATGCTTGCCAATTCACTGGGCCATTGCCATCGCCGCTAGGTTTGGTGGATGCGGTGGAGCGGGCGCTGTGCAACAACCCCAAGACCCGCCAAGTCTGGGCCAATGTCAAGGCGCAAGCGGCAGCGGTGGGGACCGGCTGGTCAGCCTACCTGCCTACGCTAAACGGCACGGGCCGTTTCAGCCATTCGGATCGGCGCATCAACTACCCCGGCAACGCCAATTACAACACCCAAGCCCGATCCTACAACTCTGATCTGGCCTTGAACCTGAATTGGGTATTATATGATTTTGGCTTGCGCTCAGCCAATTTAGAATCTGCCCGACAATTGTTGAATGCCGCCCAAGCCACTCAGGACGACACCTTGCAATCGGTGTTTTTCGACACGGCCCAAGCTTTTTACGAAGCCCAGGCGGCCATTGCCTTGCTGGCGGCAAACCAAGAGGCGGAGCAGGCGGCAGAAAAAAGTTTCAAGGCGGCGGAGGCAAAATATGCCGCCGGGGTTGGCGCACTCGCAGACAAACTTCAGGCGCAAACTTCTTATGAGCAGGCCACCTTGAAGCGTGTGCAATCCGCAGGCGATCTGCAAATAGCCTTTGGCAATTTGGCTAGCGTCATGGGATTGCGGCCCAATGCCTTGATTCACCTGACCGGTGTCATTGACGAAACGGCTGATGACCCCTTGTTCAAGCAGGCTTTGGACGATTTAATCGAGCAAGCCGTGCGCAGCCATCCGAAGATGCTCGTTGCCCAAGCGCAACTAGAAGCAGCTAAGGCGCAAGTAGACGCCACCAGCGCGGCGGGAAGGCCAACGCTGGCCTTGGTCGGCAATTATGACCACAGTAACATAAGTGCCACCCCCATCAATAACCAAGGCTCATCAAGGCAGGGTATGGACAGTCAAGAGATTGCCTTGCAACTGAGCATCCCGCTGTTCGAGGGCTTTGGACGGCATTACAAAGTCAGTCAGGCGGAAGCGCAGGCCGAAAGCAAGCGGGCGGAATTGGCCAACACTGAACAGCAGGTTTCGTTGGATGTGTGGAAAAGCTATCAAGCGATGCGGACCGGCATGGAGAATCTGAAGACCACCAAGACCTTAGTGCTAAGCGCGAAACAATCCTTCGATGTGGCCCAGGGGAGGTACAAATTTGGTGTAGGGAATATTATCGAGTTGCTCAAAGCGCAGAGTGATTTAGCCAGTGCCGAGCAACAACGCCTCCTCGCCATGGCTCGCTGGCAAACTTCAAGGCTCAAGTTGGCAACGAGCTTGGGGCAATTGAGCTTGGATAACATAAGTGCTGATGCGCGGTGAAAACCCATTGACCGCTGAGTGGTGCAAAGTCGTCGCTAAATATGGTACTACAGCTATTTACTGATCGGATGTTACGCAACCGTTCAGGGCTATTTCTGGAATTCAACGGCATGGTGCGAAACATCAGCAACTAAAGCAAATCATCCCTCAAGTCACGCAGTTTCAACGGATTTCGCGTTTCTAGCTTTTTGTGGATATTCGTTCGGTGAGTGATGGCTGTGCTTTCTTCAATAAACAGAATCTTCGCCAACTCCTCATTGGACTGGCACTGGTCGGCGAGCAGCAAAAAGACTTTCATCTCGGTTAAAGTCAGTCTGTGCACTAGGGAGTGCCGATTCACGGCACGGTGCTTTAAAATTTCATAATCGTTTTTTGTCAGAGTTGCCGGGGTTTGGAACACCCTGGCCGGAATTGGCGGTTCCGTCGGGGCTTCGTTGCTGTTTGCGCCTTCTAGTACCGGTTCCATGGCCTTGCGCATGGCCTCCCACAATTGATAGCCGACAAACGGTTTAAGCAAAAGCGCCTTCGCCCGCCTCCCTAGTTCGAACGTGGTGGCGTGGTTGGCCTTGTTTTCTGATGTCATCATGACGACTGGCGTTTTCAAATGCTGTCTGGCAAAATGATCAAGCAGTTGCAGCCCGTCCATGCCACCGTTGAAAATGAGATCCAGCAGAATGCAGTCGAATTCTTGCGGTTTGCTAGAGTCTAGGAATGCTTCAGGCGAGTCAAAATATTCTACCCTATGCCCCCCCTCTGCCTCCAGCAGCGACCTTAGGCCCAGATAAATGGCTTCTTGGTCGTCTATTACCGCAATCTGGTATTTTTTTTTAGGAAGACGCTCTTGAACCGTCATCGCTTTTCCCCTCTTTTTTTTCCTAGGATTCTGTTGGCCGTCGGCTTGGCTTGTTCAATGGCCGGAGGCATTCTGCTAGTCAAGCATTTGCAGGCTCAAGCCTTAGACGAGTTCCACCGCGTTGCTGGCGAAATATTTAGCTCAGTGACAGTCGATTTAACTGAATATGACAAGCTAGTCAATGAAGCCTACAACTTTTGCAATCAAGGAATGATAACAAAAGGCAGGTGTAAGCGGTATCTGGGAAATTTATCATTTAGTCATTATGTCGGTCTGGATGATATCCAATTGCTTAAGCCAGACGCTTATCCCCCTGACTCATTTTGCAAGGAATGGATAAATGTCGAGAGAGACACGTCAATGGTTTGGCATAAGCCCTTGTCTGGTTCAGTCAAGCAGGGCATGCCCAAACAGCAGGCGTGTTATGGTGCATTAGAACTACGCTTTAACGTGGAAACGCTGTTTACCCAGTTGTTCAGGCTTGCAACGGACCAGGGCATGGGCATACATTTGGATTTTTATCAAGCAAACAGAACCACCAGTGGCGGAAATCACGATAAGTCGGGTATTTTCGTCAAGGGTGTCGAAGAGAATGGCAACGCGTCTTGGGTCAAGGAGACAGATTTCAAATTCTTCAACAATCGCCTGCATGCCACATTGTCCGCCCCGGCGAATAGTTGGAAGTTGATTTGGCCTGGCCTGATCCTAGCTCTGATTGGCAGCCTATTGAGTTGGGCCTATTACCTGAGGGCGCGACGGCTCTATGAGCGGAATTTGCAGAAATACGGCTATCATTTGGTGCAACAGCAGCGCGGCGAGGAGGTCGATTTCATCGCGCATGAACTTGCCCATGAATTGGCGCAACCCTTGACTGGCATTTCCGGTTGTCTTGAAGGATTGATGCAGCGGCTAAACAACAATGATTTGCCGCCGGAGGTCTTAGTGCGGGACTTGACCGCTGCTTCCCAACTTGCCCAACGTGCTTGCGAGTTCCTTGATGAAATCCGTAGCCAGACCGGTTTGGCAGGGCCGGGGCAGCGGCAAAGCCGACCGGTCGCCGCCTATGACGTGTTCCGAAGCGTCGCCGCATTGACCAAGTTGGACCCGCGCTTCCACGGCATCAGCTTGGCGGTCAAGGTTGGCGGGACAGATTGCCAGATCATGGTCAGCCGTGCCGCATTGGAAATAGTCTTGCTGAATTTGTTGCGTAACGCCGCCGAGGCCATTGCCGCCGAGGCCATCTTCGACACAGTCAAGGGGGGTGTCATCAACATGGAGGCGAAGCTTGAAGACCAATGGGTGAAACTAATGGTTATTGATGACGGGCCGGGTTTGAGTCGCCCGGAGGACCTGTTCCGTCCCTATCGCAGCACCAAACCGAACGGCATGGGGATCGGCTTGGTTTTGTGCAAGCGACTGTTGGAGCGTTTTGGCGGCAGCATCACCGGGGGGAACCGCCCAGAAGGCGGGTCTTGGTTTGAAATCGCCCTGCCGGCCTGTATCGCCGAGGATGCCCCAGGAGGGTAAATCGTCGGATGTAACCGTTCCCTCCTCCTGGGAGCGCGGGCATCCTGCCGGCAAAGGGCGGTCAAGATGGCCGCGTTCCCTAGAAAAGGCAGCACTTCCATTAAGTTAAGCGTTTAATCGGAACGCCAAGCCCCAGCTTGGCATCAGGGTGTACCGCGCCAAGCTGGGGCTTGGCGTTCCGTCAAAGGCTGATTTCACGCTTAATGCATCTAAACTTAATGGCCGTGCGGAAAAGTCAGGGGGACTGGACGGTTACAATCGGATTGGCCGGCGCGAAAGCTTGCTGGCAATTAATTTCTGTAAAACGTGGGATTACCCCCACGCATCAAGTTCTTTCGTTCTTCCGATATCTGCCGGTTCTTTCGGATTTCCCCTGCCTAAAAGCGGTACGACGAACAGATTCAACGGCAATATCCTCCCTATTTTTCATGATATCGCAGAATCGGCTGTAATATCTCCGTAAAAATACGGAGACAATTTCATTAAATCTAAGGATGGTTTTCGTTGTCTCTTCCCACTAATCTCCATTCTCAGGCACCAACAGCATCACGCGTTAGGCCAGCGCATTGCGCCATACTTAACGGTGAGGCGTTGAGTACCAAACGAAAACTATTTCAATGGGTTACTTAATTATTAATTAACTGATTCCACTTTGCCCATAAAATAAAAACAGGAACAAGTAAATGGTCACTGAAACATCTGTTCACGCCAAACAACTCCGCCTGGCCATCATTGACGATGACGCGAATGTCTGTTCACATTTAGGCTCGCTGCTGGAGGCACAAGGACATCAGGCAGTCTATTTTCAATCTTCAGAAGGGTTTCTTGATTCAGCAAAATCCAATGATTTCGACTGTATCTTGCTGGAACTTTGGTTCAAAAGCGGGATAAGCGGATTAGATATGCTGCGTCACTTTATCAAACGTGGCAAACCCAAGCCCACCGTCATGATGAGCGCACTGCCGGATGTGGATTCCGCCTTGGAAGCCGGAAAATTGGGGGTGTCAGCCATTCTCGCCAAACCGTTACGCGGCATGCAAGTCTGGAATGCCGTACAGCAAGCCATCACACCCCTAAGCCAAACTAGTTGCATTCCGCAACAATGCACCAGTTTTATCTCAGAACTGCTTAAAAACCCAGAATCCTTAACCAATACCCGCTGGAACTGCCTCATGTGTCAGGCCGAAAGCCGACTTGACCCAGAGTTGTTTAGCCGTTTGGAAAGCTTGTCCCGAATGGAAGCAAAAGCGTTCTTGTTATTAGCCTTGCAGGGCTTACCCAACAAAACCATAGGGAAAAAGCTTAACATTGGGGCTAGAACAGTCGAAACTCACCGCAGCAATGTGTTTCGTAAGCTGGGTGCACGCTCCGCCATGCAATTGCGCGATGTGCTGGATGAGGTATTGAAAGTGGTGGGTTAGGCCGGGGTGCGATTTCAAGTGATGCGCAGGGTCTGTGCGGAAGTTGAAAGTGCGCCGGGAGTGGCAAGGCTTGCCTTGCCTGCACATGCCCTAGCAAGGCAAGCCTTGCACTCCAGCATCACTTTTAATCACTGACGTTACGCACCGTAGGCCGGAATAAGCCCGTTCACGGGCTATGTGCAAGGGCCGCTTACTTTGCCGGAAACACCCGCTTGTGCGGGTTTATTCCGGCCTACATTTGGTGTCCTGCGTAACATCAGTTAATCACACCCGCTAGGCCGGTTTCTGGCTGACTTTCGCCGTTCCGTTGCCTTATCCTGCACGGTTTACCCGTAAAACTACGGAGATATTTCCGTAATTTCCACAATGGTTTATTGAAGTGTATGCCGCTATTCTATGCCTGCCTTATCGAGTTACTTACTAAATTCAACGGCCTTGGTTTCTATTTTCATTAGACTGGAGCAATATCATGAATCGATATACCCGAATCGCTTTCTTGTTCAGTACAGCCTTTTTAACCTTCAGTGCCTACCCTGCTTGGGCGGGGCCACCACCGAACCCTACGTCTAGCGATACCTGCGGCAATACTGCCGGAGGGACTAATGCGCTGATAAGAGATAATATCCCCTGCAATCCATTGCTTGCCAATACCGCCTTTGGATTCAACGCTCTGATCTCAAACACCACCGGCACAGATAACGCGGCCTTTGGTGGCGGTGCGCTGTTTTTTAACACCACAGGGATTTACGACACCGCCCTTGGTGCCGGGGCGCTGCTCAACAACACCGCCAGCTACAACACCGCCACGGGTGCCGGCGCATTGCTCAACAATACCATAGGCGGAAACAACACAGCCAATGGTGCGAATGCGCTGTACTCCAACACCACCGGTGGCAGCAACTCAGCCAACGGTATCAGTGCGCTCCAATCTAACACCACCGGCAATTATAATGTCGCTAATGGTGCCAATGCGCTATTTTCCAACACCACCGGTGCCAGCAACTCCGCCAACGGGGCCGGTGCGCTGTACTCAAACACTACCGGAAGCAACAATGTTGCCAACGGTTACCAAGCGCTTCAATCCAACACCACCGGCTTTTCCAATGTTGCCAACGGAGTCTATGCGCTGTTGTCCAACACCACCGGTGCCATGAACTCCGCTAACGGGACCGGTGCACTTAGATACAACACCACCGGTAGCCAAAATGTCGCCAATGGTGACAGTGCGCTTAATTTCAACACCACCGGTAGCCAAAATGTCGCCCACGGTATCGGTGCGATGTATTCCAATACCACGGGCAGCTCCAATAGCGCAAGCGGCTCTTGGGCACTGCAATATAACACTACCGGCAGTTGGAACACCGCCAGCGGGCGCGGCGCTCTTTATTACAACACCACCGGAAGTTATAATACTGTCTTGAGCTATGCACTGATCAATAATACAATTGGGAACAATAATTTGGCTATCGGTTATGGAGCTGGCAATAATGTAATCACTGGTAGCAATAATATCTATCTGGGTAGTGCGGGGACTCTTGACGAGAGTTCGACCATGCGCTTGGGTAGTGGGCAAACCAGCACCTACATCGCGGGGGTGTATAAGCAACAAACCAATAACTCGGCTGCATCGGTGCCGGTTTATATTGACAGCACCGGCAAACTAGGCACCTTGCCTTCCTCGCAGCGTTACAAGGATGATATACGCGACATGAACGAAGCCAGCCGCCGCCTATTTGAGCTACGCCCGGTGACTTATCATTACAAACAACCCGCCGCCGATGGAAGCAAACCCATCGAATATGGTCTGATTGCCGAGGAAGTTGCCAAGGTCTACCCTGATTTGGTGGTGCGAGGCAAAGACGGGCAAATCGAAACCGTGCAATACCACAAACTCACGCCGATGCTGCTGAATGAAGTGCAGCACCTGAGCAGGGCGTTGCAATTGGAGAAAGACAAAAACTTGGCACAAACGGAACAGCTACAAGCACAAGCCAATGCACTCAAAGCTGAGCAGGTGAGAAATCAAGCACAGGAAACCCAAATCCGCTTGCAGGGTAGCCAGCTTCTATCCCAAACTCAAACAATTGCCGACATCAAACGGCAAACGTCCATCGTGCAGGCGCAAGCCATGCGCATGGAAACCTTAGCCGCTCGACTGGCAAACCTAGAGACAAAGGGTACGATGGGACTGCTTGCCAATGCCAGTGAAGCCAAACGAAGTAAGTCGTGGTAGGGACGTAGGGCGCAATAGCGGTACTCCGCGTATTGCGCCGAATGGTAATAAATCCAAGGGCGGAACCTAAGGCCAGGTTCCGCCGAATGTTTGTCTAGTAGGTCGGGCAACAGCTTCATCGTTGCCCGACATTCCAACATCGGGCATCCGCCAAAGAAACGCGCCCGACCTACTTACTACCATTAAGTTAGCGGCACATCGCGATATAGGAGCGGGGTTTAGCCCACGACCAGAGCCTATCGCAGCCTGAAGGCAGCTCCTACGGGGCTTAACTTAGGTGATTTCCAATAATAAATCCACCAAAACTGAAGTGAATTGTCCACGAAAATCACGAACAATACCTCCGCGAATCACTTCGCCAAGCTGGTGCTTGGCGCTCCCAGGAGGAACGCCAAGCACCAGCTTGGCTTTTGAATGGGATGTTCTTTATTGGATATCACCTTAATGGCAGTGAGGATGCGCCTCCTTCGTCGGCGCATCCTACTCCCTTTGAACACAAAACCGCCCAATAAGACTTTTAAGAATATTCACCATGGGTGTGACCTGCTCCAATGGCAGGTACTCGTCCGGCTGGTGGGCCTGATTGATATTGCCCACCCCTAGGACAACGGTTTCCACGCCTAAGTTAGAAAAAAACGGGGCTTCGGTGCCGAATGCCACCGCGTCTGCTGCAAACCCGCTGAAGGCTTCGCAAGCTCGCACGATGTCTGAATCTGCCGGTGATTCAAAGGCTGGCACACCGTCGTGCAATGGGTGCGTCTCTACCCGCAGTTTGGGAAAGTCGGCGAGTGCCTCTGCCAGCCTTGCTTCCATGGTCTGGCGCAGTTCCAAAATGTCCATTCCCGGCAACGGCCTAATGTCGATGAGCAGCTCGCAATGGCCACAAATCCGGTTGGGGTTGTCACCCCCATGGATGGCACCGAAATTTAACGTGGGTACATCCACTTTGAACAACGGGTTGCGGTGTTTCGCCTGCAATTCAGTTCGCCATGCGAGTAATTCGCCTATCACTCGATGCATTCCCTCAATCGCATTGGCCCCCAAAGAAGGGTCGCTGGCATGTCCGGAATGGCCTGTCACACGAATGCTCTCCATCATTACGCCTTTGTGCATTCGGATAGGCTTTAAACCGGTCGGTTCGCCGATAATCGCATAGCGTCCAGGCTTCAAACCGTGGGCCAGCAGATATTTTGCCCCGGCCATGGTGCTTTCTTCGTCGGCGGTGGCGACCAGGGTCAATGGCCTACGCAATGATTTGGCATCAAAGCTTCGCGCTGCTTCAATGGCGAGGGCAAAAAATGTCTTCATGTCACAACTGCCAAGCCCGTACAAACGCCCGTCCCGTTCGATGCCGCCGAACGGATCGCATGACCACTGCCCCTCGTCAAAAGGCACGGTGTCGGTATGGCCTGACAACACCAATCCTTCCCTTACATAACCTTCCCCCCCCAATCGGGCCAATAAATTCGCCTTACCCGCCGCAACCTCATGGACCGTAATCGAAAAACCTAAATTTTCCAGCCATTCGGCCAGAAGATGAATGACGCCTAGATTGCTGCGATCTATTTTTGGGTCGCTGCTACTGACTGAGGGCAGCGCGATAAGTTCGCGTATGAGGGTGGATATTTCGGGTAATTTCTTGGTCATAGCAAATCAGCCTTGAGGTTTTTTATGGCAAACAGAATAAAATCATTTAATACAGCGTTTTCTATATCTATTAGTTACGGGCTTAATGTACATCCATGTCGGCAAAGGGTTGCCGACCTACTGTTTAATAAGGGCCGTAGGGCGGCAACCCTTTGCCGCCAATATTAAACAAAGTAATCAATCAATATTAAAATCGCTGTAAATCACGAAAATGCATATCACGCTCCCGGAACTCGCGCTAGTGCTTTTGGTCGGCCCCTCCGGGGCAGGCAAATCCACCTTTGCCCGGTGTCATTTCCTGCCTACCGAGGTCATTTCCTCCGATCAATGCCGGGCTATGGTCTGTGATGACGAGAACGACCAGTCCGCCACCGCCGATGCGTTTGAAATTTTGCATCTAATTGCCGCCAAACGCTTAAAGGCCGGACGGTTTACCGTGATTGATGCCACTAACGTACAGCCCGAAGCCAGAAAGTCATTGCTTAAATTGGCGCGCCAATATTATTTGCCGACGGTTGCCATTGTCTTGGACATGCCGCTAGCGGTTTGTTTGGAACGCAATACCCAGCGCCGAGACCGCACACTTAAGGATGACATCATACGCGCCCATCGGGGCCAGTTGCACGGCTCGCTGCAAGGGCTGGCAAAGGAGGGTTTCCGCCAAATCCATATTTTTAACCGTCCAGAGGATTTGGACAAGTTAAAAATCTTCCGCAAACCCAACCGGACTAACAAAAAATCCGAGACCGGCCCTTTCGACCTCATCGGCGACGTGCATGGTTGTTTCGACGAACTGCTCATCCTGCTCAAATTACTGGGCTATCGGGTCAGCCACAATACTGTTGAATTAAGCACGCTCAAGTACCAAATCGTAGAGACAAACCGTGTGCCTAGTCGGCATGGGGACGCCGACCTACTCCATAATTCAACAGTATTGAGGGTTAGCCACGGGGGCCATGAATTTGAAGTCTACCATCCCGATGGAAGAAAGCTGGTTTTTTTGGGTGACTTGGTGGACCGTGGCCCAAAAACCCCTCTGGTGTTGCGATTAGCCATGGCTGCGGTCAAATCACACGATGCATTCTGTCTCTCAGGCAATCACGACGCAAAACTTGTCAAGGCATTGCAAGGCCACAAGGTTTCATTGACCCATGGACTTGCCGAATCAATGTTGCAAATGGAATCCGAGAGCGAGGAATTCAGGCTGGAAGTCGCAGAATTCCTGAATACACGCCCCAGCCATTATGTATTCGATGGTGGCAGGCTAGTGGCGGCCCATGCGGGTCTGCGCGAAGAAATGCACGGACGCGACGGTGGCAAAGTGCGCATGTTTTGCCTGTATGGCGAGACCACCGGGGAAACCGATGAGTACGGCTTGCCTATCCGCTATCCTTGGGCCGACGATTACCGTGGACGGGCGATGGTCGTCTACGGCCACACGCCAGTCGTCGAACCGCAATGGCAAAACAATACCCTGTGCATCGATACCGGCTGCGTATTCGGAGGAAAGCTAACTGCATTGCGCTACCCGGAAAAGGAAATTGTCTCAGTGCCGGCGTTAGTTCAATACTACCTGCCTACAACGGGTGCGATTAAAAGTGATCCAAACTAGTTGGGCAGCGTTTGAAATTACGTCGGGAGCGCAGGGCTTGCCTTGCCTGCACATGCCCTCGCAAGGCAAGCCTTGCACTCCAGCATCACATTTAATCGCACCCGCCTACAACAGTCTATGTGCAGTGATGCGTAACATCCGCTTATAATAAAGCTCCTGATTAGGAAGTATCTTCAGCTAAACCGACATGAACGTCATACCGGCAGGGATTGCCGGTATCCAGAACACAGGGAGGTGAATCTGGATTGCCCTCCATGGCGACTGGATTCCGGCAATCCCTGCCGGAATGACGGAATAGCTGAAGCATATTCCTAATTAGGATAAAGCTTATCTGATTGCCGAAAACTCATAGGAATCCCAAAACTCATGATCCCCATGGTTGATTTGAAAACCCAATACGCCTTGCTGAAAGACGAAATCGACGCTGGTTTGCTTGCCGCACTGGAAAACACCGCCTTTGTGATGGGTCCGAATGTGCAGGCTTTCGAGAAGGAGGCTGCGGACTACCTAGGTGTAAAACACGCCATCGCTGTCGCCAATGGCACCGAGGCCTTACATATGGCCTTGATCGCAGTGGGCATAGGCGACGACGATGAGGTCATCACCTCCGCGTTTACCTTCATCGCCACGGCGGAAGCCATCTGCTATGTACGCGCCAAGCCGGTGTTTGTCGATATTGACCCGCGCACCTTCAACATCACCCCCGAGTCTATCGAAGCAGCCATCACTCCGCGGACAAAAGCCATCATGCCGGTGCATTTGTTCGGCCAGCCGTGCGACATGGCAGGCATTCGGGCGGTGGCAGACCGACACGGGCTAAAAATCATTGAAGATTGCGCCCAGTCTTTCGGTGCGTCCATCGATGGCAAGCAAACCGGTAGCATGGGGTTGGTTGGCGGAACCAGCTTTTTTCCCAGCAAAAACCTAGGGGCATACGGGGATGGGGGAATGCTCATGACCCATTCCGATGACATCGCCCAGCAAGTCAAGGTGCTGCGCAACCACGGTTCGGAAGTACGCTATTACCATGATGTGATTGGCTTCAATAGCCGTTTGGACGAATTGCAGGCGGTTATTTTGCGGGTCAAGTTAAAGCGCATCGAACAATTCAACGCGGGCCGCCGCCACGCCGCGCACCTTTATTCGCAACTGCTGGCCGGCCTGCCGTTGGAGACTCCTTACGAAGACGGCATCGGCATCCATGTCTATCATCAATATACGCTACTCAGCGACCAGCGCGATGCGATCATGGCCGCGCTGCAACAGGCCAATATCGCCTGTGCAATTTATTATCCCGTACCTTTGCATCAACAAAAGGTGTTTGCGGAGTATTGCGCCGGGCTTGGCCTACCCGCGACGGAAGCTGTGGCGGCGCGGTGCTTGTCGCTGCCGATGTATCCAGAATTGACCGATGAGCAGGTGCGGGAAGTGGTCAGGGTAATTCGGTCCACCTAGCTAAATTTTTCTGATGTTAAAAACCTACCTGATTAGGAAGCTTCTTCCGCTAAACCAATCTGTCCGTCATACCGGCAGGGAGAGCGAAGCGAGGGTTCGCCGGTATCCAGAACACAGGGAGGTGAATCTAGATTGCCCTCCATGGCGACTGGATTCCGGCAATCCCTGCCGGAATGACGATTACGGCTAGGTGTTATGATTTGACTGAACAATCTTGCTAACCAGGAAAACCTATATGCACGCTGAAATCATCACCATAGGTAGCGAAATCCTCCTCGGCGAGATAATCGACACCAACTCCGCCGCCATCGCTAAAAAGCTGCAAAGCATCGGCATGCCGCTTTTTTATACCTCCACCGTGGGCGATAACCTGGATCGGATGATTGCAGCCATACAACAAGGACTTGGCCGTTCGGATGTCGTCATCACCACCGGGGGCTTGGGCCCAACCGTGGATGATTTGACCCGCGAGGCCATGGCGCAGGCTACAGGCCGTGCGCTGATATTCGACGAAGTCTCTTTGGCGCAGATTGAGGATCGCTTTCGGCGCTGGCGGCGAACGATGACCGAGAACAACCGGCAACAGGCATTCCGCCCAGAAGGCTCGATTGCCATTGAAAATCCGGTCGGCACAGCACCCTCTTTCATCGTCGAACAAAACGGGCGGGTAGCCATAAGCCTGCCGGGGGTGCCCAGCGAAATGGACTATTTGATGGACCACTCGGTACTGCCATTCTTACGGCAACGTTTTAATCTGACAGGGATTATCAAAAGCCGTGCATTGAAAGTATCGGGCATAGGCGAAAGCCAAGTCGATGCGCAAGTGGGCGATTTGGAAAAGCTGGAAAATCCGGCGGTGGGGCTGAATGCCCATTCTGGCATCATCGTCATTCGCATTACTGCAAGCGCCACCAACGAAGACGCAGCGGACAGCCTGATTGCCCCAGTGGAGGCCAGCATTCGCGAACGCTTAGGGGAACTTGTTTTCGGGTCCGACCAAGAAACCTTGGAAGGCGTGGTACTGGCCGAGTTGGCGCGACGGGGCGAGACTTTGGCAATCGTGGAAAGCGGCACCGGTGGGCGCTTGTCAGGCAAATTATCCTTGTGCGAACACGGCAAGACCGCCTTCACTGTTGGAAAAACCATAGCCATGTCAATCACAACCGACCTTACCGAACTGGCCTTACAAGCCACTATCGAGGCACATGCCGATTGGGGCTTGTCCTGTGTGGTTGATACCAATGGCAAGGAAACTCAACTGGGAGTCGGGCTATGGAATGCCAATGTCAATGACCAATGGCGGCGCGGCTTTGGTGGCCACCCCGCCTTGGCACCTGAATGGTCGGCCAACCTGGCTCTGGATGCCTTGAAAAGAGCGCTATCAGCAACAGAGCTTAAATAAATGCTGAGATTTCCTTTTCTTGCCCTGCCACAGCCGAGACTTTATCTCCTTTTCTGCCTCCAGCCAGTCAATGAAGTCATATCCCGGCGCGAAACCGCGTTCTTTTGCACGGTAATAGGCAGCTTCGGCTATCATTTTTTCCACTAACTTCCGACTGGCGCTGAACGCCGGTAGCGGGCTTGGAATCCAATTTTTGCTCAAACCGTACTTGACCAGTTCGAGCATACCCATCCCCGGAACGGATGCCAAGCCGATTTTGGCCGGCTCTGTTTCGGTAAAAGAGCCAAACAGCCGGTCCCAAAAAGAAAATACGGCACCATAATTATTGTCATGCTCCTTGCGCAAGGGCGAGTGATGCACACGATGCAAGGATGGAATGATAAAAACCTTGGACAGCCACAACTCCGCCGAAAACCGGATATTGGCATGATGGAACATAATCATTAAAGTGATGATTGCCTCGTTGGCCAACACAACCGCTGATTGAACCCCCATTACCACGATGAATACCGATTTGACCACCGCCGTCAGAACAACCTCAACAAAATGCAGGCGGAATGCCGTGCTGACATTCATCGTCGGGTCGCTGTGATGCACTTTATGGAACATCCACAGGCAATCAAAAGTATGATTAAGCCGGTGCCAAAGATACAAGGTCAGGTCCAACGCAAGAAAAGACAGCACAGTCTTCAGCATCGGGTCAGGAACTTTATGCAGCAACCCCCAATGCCCAAGCTTCTCGGCAACCACAAAAAGCGCCGAAACCGACATCAACGACATTAAAGTATCGTTCATGATGAAAGTGCCTAGATTGCTAAAATAGGATTGCCGCGTCGTGCTGTTCGGGGCTTTTCGATAGCCGCCAAGGGTTTCAAGCGCTAACAACAAAGAAAAGACCAAAAGGATGGCAACACTGCGCAAATCACTGGCGTTTAGCCCCCACCAAGCAGGGTCAACCAAGGATGCAAGAGATTTATGGTCAAAATTCAGCATAGAGACTTATCCTCCTAATTCAAACATTACTTCCGTCTATCGACATTGGTAACTAATATAATGCTATGACTGCTGATTTCAATGAAAAGTCTTTGCTTGAAATGTTTCTTATTATGAAACAATAAACGGTAATATTACCTTTATTTATAAAAATATATACAAATCAAAAAATAAAGGCGGTACGCTTTTAAGACAAAGTCAGTCTTTGAAGGGTTCCCTTAGTTCGGTGACCTCACTGGAAGCACCGCCTAAGGGACCGCCGAAGGCCGATTCGGTTTCCAAAACCGAGTCGGTCGGCCTCACCCCCAAAGCCTCTCCTTCAAACCTGAACTGCGTTCCGGCGCATTTTTGATAGCAGCGGACAAGATGTCTTGCCCACCCCAAATTTCAGCGCGACTTTTGGCGCGGGTGATGGCGGTGTATACCAAAGCGCGGCTCAACACCGGGGAGATAGTTTCCGGGAGTAACAAAACAGCCTCATCAAACTCCGACCCTTGGCTCTTATGGACGGTCATGGCGTAGACAGGCTCATGCTCAGGCAAACGGGCGGGGGCAATGCTGCGCAAAGCGCCCTCACCATCCTCGAAGCAGACACGCAGTTCGCCATCCACCCTCAAACAGATGCCCACATCCCCGTTAAACACTCTAAGGCCATAATCATTACGCATCATAATCACGGGCCTGCCCGCATACCAATGCTCGTATTGTGGAACTCGCAGGCGTTCGCGAATTAACGCCTCAAATGCACGATTGGTCGAAGACGCGCTAGATGGACCCGCATGATGGGCGGCAAGCACACGGAAGCGATTGAACGCCGCCATCGCTTCACTCCCTGCCCCACCGTCCACCTTGTCGAAATAATCCTTATAACCTGCGTCCATTTTCTCCAACAAAGCGGCGTCATCGAAATGCGCACGCCATGCGATATCGGACCATCCCCCTTCCGACAATAATTCCAGCGCCGCATCAGTATCTTCCGCATCGTTTACCCGCCGCGCCAACTCGCCGATGCCGCTACCGGACCCAAAGCGATGGCTGTGCTTTAACAATGCGATACAATCGCTGATCGGCGAAAAAGCACACTTTTCATTTTCCACGGCCGCCACTTGTAGTGTAGCCCGGATGGAGCCGCTTGCGGCGCAATCCGGGTTTGTGGCCACGTTCTCCCGGATTGCGCCGCAAGCGGCTCCATCCGGGCTACGGCCTTTACGTTCGCGTAACATCAATTCAGCGCTCAAACCCCGCCCGGCGCAGAGGTCGCCAAACACCGCACCCGCTTCAACGGCAGCCAGTTGGTCCTTGTCGCCCAGCATGATAAGCCTGGCCTTAGACGGCAGAGCATCCAACAGCTTGGATAACAATGCCAAATCGATCATTGATGACTCGTCCACGACAACGACATCCACAGGCAGGGGGTTGTCCCGGTTATGGCGAAAATACACTGAATCCGGCTTGGAACCCAATAATCGGTGCAAGGTGGAGGCGGATTCCGGTATCGAGTTGACAATGGCTGCTGGTAAATCTAGTTTATGCTTTTGCACCCGGATGGAATCTTGCATTCTGGCGGCGGCTTTGCCAGTTGGGGCGGCGAGAGCGATGCGCAATCCACCATTGGCTTGAGATTGCAGGGCGGCGAGGATTCGTACCACCGTGGTGGTCTTGCCAGTTCCAGGCCCCCCCGAAATGACGCAGAACCGGCGCTGCACGGCAATGGCAGCGGCAGCTTTTTGCCAGTCCGGGCATTGATCCCTATTATGGGCAAACAAACTATCCAGGTCAGACGCAAGGCGGACCAAGTCAATCTCACCGCAGACCTCCCCCGCCTTGGCCAAGAGGTTTTCCGCCACCTTTTTCTCATACCGCCAATAACGTGCAAGATAAAGCCAATCCCCCTCGACAATCAGCGGTTTGAATTCCCCCGGCTTGCCCACGACGGGGCTGGAGAAAAGCGACTGTTTCCATGCCGGAAGAGACGGCAGGCGCAAACTGGGGCTAACTTCCCGACCGGCCCAAGTGCGCAAATCGAGGCAGACGTGACCCTCGCCCACCGCATGGCTGGCCAGCCTTGCGGCCCATTCCACGCAAGGTTCCATGGCAGGATCGAAGCGCCTCATGCAAGCGGCGAACTGACGGTCAAGCGGGGTTTCGGATAGAATCATTACGGGCAAATCCCCAAATAATCAGCGCGGGACGGTTTTTCGTCGCCGAGCGGTCGGTGAACGGAAACTGGACTCGCGCCACAGTAAATCGCTCAAAGGTCACGGTAAGCCTCCTCATCGGCCTTACCTGCCCATTCGGAGAGTGTTCCTTCTACGGCGCGTAGATACTAAATGTCCAGCGGTTGGACGCGGGCGGTTCCATCGTCAATCATTTCCCATGCGATCAAATCGCCGAGTCCTAAATGCAGCGCGGCGCGTATATCCTACGGGATGGTAGTTTGGCCTTTTGTAGTGATTTTGGCTATTGCAGTCATCTGGTCTGCCTCGGTAAGTGTTGCATTACTACCTTACTATATGACTGCCGTTGCGCCTTGGCAAGGAGTAGTTTGGCGGTGGGTGCATTAAAATTGATGCGCACGAACCAATACATACTTGCACACCCGCATCATTTTTTTAATCACACCTTTGGCGGGTTGCGATGCGCGGCAAGCTCAGCGTCAAAATCAATTGAGTCAGACCCATTGATGTCTCGGTACTGATTGAGTGATATTTACTTTAAATACAAACAACGGCTATATGGACATTTGCATGGTCCGGGTTAACTGCCTTTGGGTTTAAAATGCTGTATTTAATACTAAAATACTCAGTTGAAATATATAGTTTTCTATGCTTAAATTTTACTTGAAAGTGTGTACTTTTCCTTTCCTTCGCTATGACGACTCAAGGTTTTGCGAACCAAGGTGTGTTGATTTTTTAGCGGAGCGTTTTTTCTGCGACTGTCATTGATAAATTAGAGATTATCAGGGGAGCAGAATGATGATTCTAGAACCCTAATATGACAGGTTTGTTTCTGGGTAGGTCAGGTAATGCGTAATAGAAATTCCTTGACCTTGTCAAGCTCCGAAGAATAATCGGAGCCAAGTCACGAAATAAATAAGTGGAGTATAGCCATGAAGTACCTTGTCGCTTTATACAACAAAACACATGAAACCATTCGCTTCTTAAATAGCGAGAATCTTGGACACAACAAAACACTGCCTCCACAATCCATGTTCACAACGAAGGTGCATTTCGCTATACCTGATAATAGCGATCCAGCAGAGTACTTTGAGGGGCATCACATGGAACTTCAACTTGAAAATACCCCTATTTTCAGTTTTTGGGCCGATGACCATGCTGATCATGTGATGTATTACTGCAAAGGCAGAAAATGGGAACAGAAGAATGCCATATCTGGCTATAATCCTGGCGGGGACAAGATCGACGTAGCCATAGTCTTGACGGGTGATTCTCACGGGAATTATGAACTTACCGCCTGTGCTGTGCAAGCGTTGGTATAGGATTATGAGGCCAGTGCTCACTTGTATTTGGATGAAGTTAGCCTAACGAGTGCCTCCAGCCAACCGGTCAAAGTGCCGCTTGCCTCCCTTGCACCACTTTGGTCGGCAGCTGAAGCCAATGTTAGGCGGTGTGCGTAGGTGGGTTTGGGGTCTTGTGGTCAAATGGTATCGGAAAGCAGTTCAAGGCAGTGCCAAGACAACAGTATTTGCCCCAAATAAGCGGGTTTTCGGCTAGGGTTCCCTGCAAGCGCATCCACATTCATTGTCCGTTTTTTGTACCCATTTGGCATGATGCGGGTTCGTCCTTACTGCATCTTAATTGCTCTGATTTGGAGTATGAGTTTTACTTTACGGATTGAAAAATCTGAACAAATCAAAACTAAAAAACTCAAGCCTAAATCCTTTTTACCTTACTTTTTTAGCGAGGAGCGTGTTATGTTTTACAACAATTCAACTCATCCAATAAGCAGAAATTTTGTAGTATCGGCTGTACTATTTCTGTGCTTTATGATGACATACGAAATAGCCTATGCTTTTCCATCGGCAAGATGCACAGCAAAAATTGGCACTAAAGAACAATCGACTGAATCGAAGGAACTTGGTTGCAACTCAACTCTTCACGATAAAATTGGAGACAAGGAATTTTCCGCAAGTGCCAAATATATGAAAGGGATTGCCACTTGTACCGCCACTGTTAATGGTAATACATTAAAAGACGAGCATGAACTGGAATGTTCCGCCAACAATGATATAGCCACCGCAACGGTGAAGCTTCTGAAACCTTAGCCGTAAGGTCGGGCGCGTCTCTTTGCGTTGCGCCCGACATTCAATTGTTGGGCAACGGTGAAGATGTTGGTTGTACTTTGGGACTCAACGTATTGCGCCGTATGGTGGACGATCCACATTCGGCGCAATAGGCGGCTAAAGCCGCTATTGCGCCCTTGTCGCTGCTGACATAATTCATTATATTTGCTTTTTGCAACGAGCTTGGCTAAGATTGGCTAAACTCTTCTGAGGAGGTTGATAATGCAAGTGAATATGTTAGAAGCCAAAAATCGTTTATCCAGCCTGATCGTTGCAGCCGAACAAGGCGAAGAGGTGCTGATTGCTCGCAACGGTGTGCCTGTCGCCAAAATAATCCCATATCACCCGATGAAGGTAAACCCGCCGGGTGCGTGGCAGAATTTAGTCTCTTACTCCTCCGAATGGGACTCGGAGGCGACCAACGCAGCGGTTGAGCGTCTGTTCCTTAGGTGAAGATGATGCGGCGGCTGCTTGACACTTGCATCATTTACGATTGGATGATGGGGACGCTGGCCCACCAGCAAACTATCCAGTTGATAGAACAATCCGGGGCATTCGTCAGTGCCGTGTCAGTTTGGGAAATGGCAATCAAGCATGGTTTGGGCAAAATGCCGCTGCCTTCGCGGAATATTGCCGAAGACATCAAGGCCCAAGGATTCGCTTGGCTTAACATTACGCCCTACCATGCCCAAGCGGTACTTGAACTGGCTCACCATCACAAAGACCCGTTTGACCGCTTGTTGATTGCCCAAGCCCAATGCGAAGCGATGCGTATTGTGACCTATGACAGCCTTTTTACAGAGTATCTGGCTGATACGATCCTAATCCCATGCAACCCCTAATTGTTGCTAGGTCCAATGAAATTTAATGAAAGAAAAGGTTGATGGTTGTCGAAAGGGGTACCGCCACCTGTGTGTCCAGTGGGTGCCAGCGCTGCATTGGCAGTCGCGCTGTAAGCCTTGACGGCGGTGGTACCGCTGACAGGAGAAGCCGGTACATGGCCAGTGGGACTGGTTTCTGTGGCCGCTGCGGAATTGGCGCCCAAGGCATGGTCGTGGGAAGGCAGATTGCCCGTGGTCAAAACCACGTGTTCAGTGCCCGCTTTCTGCCCAATCTGATAGTTGCCAAGTCCTGGGCCTTGGCCGATGCCGAGTGGAACGCGACCACGCAAGTCAGGAAGGGCAAATGTGGTTATTCCATCACCTCCATATGTGTTACCAATGACCGCAAAAATGCAGTGTTCTGGTTAATTGGCAACAACCGCCCATCGCAGAAGGCCCAGCCTGCTGGCTCAAAGTTGCCAGCAAAGATCATGATTTCTCCCAAAAAAGGTTCAGCCATGGTGTTTACCTCTACAGCGTAAAGTCAACCGCCAGGTTATTATAACAATTGGAGTTTAACAATGTCTTTAAAACCGGCTTCTAATAATTGTTGTACTATATCTTTAGCCTCATTTATACTAGAACCATCTTTTTTCAATTGATATGTTTCTACAACAGTAGTTAAATTGAAAAAGCCATCAAACATATCCGGTTCAGCTTTTCTAGCACCCGCTGTCAATGCTCGATTAAAAAAGCCAAGTATTGGTGAATCCTGCTGTATTTTCTGGGCGCACTTCCGCTGCGAGTCAGAAAGCATGATGTTAGTTACAAGGTGTTGATATTTCAGGTTGGGTTGTGTAGAATTGCCAAAATCTAGATTCACTAAATATGTGGATACCTTACTAACTCCATTTTTATTTGTGTTAACTACACCTTTTTCATCAAAAAATAGCTTAAATATTGCAATTGCTTTTTTTTTGGTAGGGTTATCTTTGTATTTCGGAATAAGATACCCCATTAAAAAAGCGTCGTAAAATCCATTAAGAAGACACCAGCTTGCGACTGTAGTACCCATATTTTTATTTTTTATGAAGTTATCATATTCAACTTGACTAATTCCCATTTACTTACTCCCGATAGGACTAGGGTATGTGCCTATCGAACGACGACAAGCAAAGCCCTAAGCTTGAAAAACCTTAAATACCACCAACGGGTGCACATCACTACATCACTTTGTGCCTAGGGGTGAGCGCAAATTGTGGGACAGAACCCCTCCCCCTCTTTGCAAAAAAGGGGGGTTAATTAGCAGGCGCACATTCCAAGAAACGCAATGCTTAGGCTAAAAAAATATAATATACTCAAAATCTCCTGTTTGTCAATAGCCGTGACGCGAAAAAAAGCCTTATATAAATATATTGTAATTAGCCGCGTAAGTCGGGCGTGTCTCTTTGTGTTGCGCCCGATATTCGATTGTTGGGCAACGGTGAAGATATTTCTCGTCTTACGGATTGGCTTAACGCGGTTGCCATGAAAATACGGATAAGGTGATTTCCAATAATGAATCCACCAAAACCGAAATGAATTGTCCACGAAAATCACGAACAATTCCTCCGCAAATCACCTTGCTAAGCTGGTGCTTGGCGTTCCTTCTGGGAGCGCCAAGCCCCAGCTTGGCCTTTGGATGGGATGTTCTTTATTGGAATCACCAAACATCCCTGGGAGGGATGTTATCCGTGGGTTGCTAAGCGCGCCGGGTTTGTAACCCCGTCGCTTACATTTTGTATGCACAACCAACCATGCCAAAATACAAAACATTACGGACGGGATTACATATCCCATTCGACTCCGTTATGATAAGATTAAATTCGTAGGCTTGTTACCCTCCATGGCCTGGATTTCGGCATCCCTGCCGAAATGACGGGGCTTTGAGCCAAACTGAGAATTGCTGAAAAACTCCATTATTTATCGTTCCCACGCTCCCGTGTGGGAATGCAGCCTTTACCGCTCCTGCGGATCGATAGCACCGACGACGCTGGAGCGTCGCCGGAGGCATTCCCACGCAGAGCGCGGGAACGATACAAATATCTCAAGAGATTCCATTATGACCACCGACATCTATGCTTTCAAATCCAAAACACTCAATGGCGACGAACTGGATTTCTCTGAATTCAAGGGGAAAGTGCTGTTGATTGTCAACACCGCAAGCCAATGCGGCTTTACCCCGCAGTACGCTGGGTTGGAAAAGCTCTACCGTGATTATGGCGACAAGGGGCTGGTCGTAGTTGGCTTCCCCTGTAACCAGTTTGGCAAACAGGAACCGGGAAATACGGATGAAATCGGTGCATTTTGCCAACAGAATTATGGTGTCAGTTTCCCCATCTCAGAGAAAGTTGAGGTCAATGGACCCGGCGCACACCCTTTGTTTGCCTACTTGACCAAGGTGCTGCCGGGTGCATTAGGAACACAAGCCATCAAATGGAATTTCACCAAGTTCCTGATCGACCAAAATGGCAAACCCATCCGTCGTTACGGGTCAGTGGATACACCCGAAAAAATTGGCCGGGATTTACAAGCCTTACTTGGCTGAACTCTTATAATCCTGGCTCGGAGCCAACGCCTTTATCCCGGTGAAAAAGGGCCAAAACGCGGCTTCTGAGGCAACGGTAAACGGCAACACCGCGCCTGCGACAATGCGCTCCGTCATTGAAGGCGGAAGTTTCATGGCAAAGTCCTTGGTCAGTGTGTCATCATCGCCCGTTACCAAGGCATACTGTAGCCTTGTGTCGTGAAACGCGAGAGGCCGTTCTTGCGGGTCGGATAACGGCCACTGGTAAGACGGACCGCTGGCGCATCCGGCCAAGGACATGGCAATGGACAGCAAGGCGGTGAATGTAAATTTCAACTTTCTCTTCATCTTTATTAACAACTGTTGTTACGCACCGTAGGCCGGAATAAGCCCGTTCGGCTACAAACTTAAGGCGGGACAGTTCAAGGCCGTTCGTGGTGAGTCCTGAGCTTGTCGAAGGATCGAACCATTAACGGCTTAACCGTCCACCCTTCGACTGCTCGACAGGCTCGCAGCTCAGGGCGAACGGTTAAGCTTTGCGCCTGTCCCGCCTTAAGCTGATAGCCGCCCGTTCACGGGCGTTTCCGGCATAAACGCCTAGAAAACTGTGGTTTTTATCGCCGGAAACGCCCTCTAAGGCGGGCTTATTCCGGCCTTCTACATCTGGGCTTCAACGGCACCGTGCGTAACATTAGTTATATTAAGCCCAGCGACAACCCCATAAACAATAGAATGGCTGAAACCAATAAAAATTTGAGGGTGTAGTCAGCGATGGTCCTTAGCGCACGGTTGCGCAAGGCCATAAAACGGGAAAGTGCGGCGAAATCTTTTTTTTCCAGTTCTAATGGGGGGGTTCCGTCCGGTGCATGGAAAGCGATATCGGCAGCAAGCCGACTGTGAAAAAAGTTTTCAAGCCGCTCGTAGGCCTGTCCGCAGAGAAATGCAAATTCAATCGGGTCGCCTTCGATATCTCCATTCTCTGTGCGGTCATTGGCGAGGTTTAGCAGCAAATCCCGCAAATCACCCGGCAATTCATCGCCCACTCGGTGAACATTGGCTTCCAGACTCCCTTCTGCCATGGAAAATCCATCCGCCAATAAAGTTTCAAGCCGTTGGATCAGGGGGTTTGTTATGGCTGTCATGAAGGTTTTATCGTCTCCCAGTAGCGGCAAGAAGGGCAGCGCCAATGCAGTTCGCTTCCGCTGAATCCACAATGGGTACAGGTATAACGGGGGACGTAGGAATACATACGATCCAAGGCCCGGTCCAGCCTAATTAAAGCTTCTCGCTGCATTTCCGCACCGTCCTCCAACAGGAAGCCGGTTAGTGTATTAAGCGATTTCAAGCTTGGATTGTTTTCCAGCACACGCATCATGTGCTCACTCGCTTTTGCAGCACCTTGTTCTGATCGGATTCTCACTGCCAAGGCTAAAGCGGCGGATTCCAATCCGTAGGTTTCATATAGATAGCCCAGATAGCCTATCAATTCCCCTGGCGGTTTTTCCAGACGCTCGTGGCAAATGCGCAAAGGCTCGATAATTTCCGGGATTAAGCCGGGTTTTTGCGACTCGACACGTTTAAGCATTTGCATTGCCTCCTCGAAACGGCCTTCGCGCATTTCCAATTTAGCCATCAACAAACTAGCCCTTGCGCAACGGGAATCCTCCAGCAATGCTTTTTCAAGCCATTGCCGTGCGAGTATCTCGCGGTCAGTGCAAAGAGTTTCCTCGGCCAATTCACAAAGGAAGTGGGCTACGGTTTCGCCCCTTCTAGGGGGCTTGCCCATTTCTCGCAATTGCCGAGTACACTCCATCGCCTTGCACCATTCATTTTCATGCTGGTAAATATCCAGTAACTGCTGCAAAGCCCCTCTGCGGGAGTTTTCATGATCAACCAACAACAGGAAAATGCTTTCTGCCCTATCAAAAAGGCCAGCCCTTAAATAGTCCAAGCCAAGTTCGAACTGGGCACTTTCCTGCTGCTGGGGACTCAAATCTTCCCTGGCAATAAGGCCTTCATGGATTTCAATGGCCTTTTCGATTTCGCCACGACGCCGAAACAAATTGCCCAAGGCTATATGAGTCTCGACCGTTTCAAAATCGTTGGTCAACAAATCAACAAAGGCTTCTAATGCCTTGTCAGTGTTCTCACTCAGCAGGTAATTCAACCCACGGCAATAGGCTTTCCTAAGCGAATGGGTATGCTCAATGAGATATTTTCGGGCGTAATGCCTTCTAGCGGCAAACCAACCCGATGCGGCAGCTACCGGAAGTAGAAAGAATAACCATTCCTCCATTAGTCTTCGGAAGCATTGTCAAAGGTCAGGTTGACCCTGTCCCTGAGTTCTTTTCCCGGCTTGAAATGAGGCACATATTTTGAGTTCAGTTCAACCGAATCGCCCGTTTTAGGGTTTCGGCCTACCCTAGGAGGCCGATAATGCAAGGAAAAACTGCCAAATCCACGTATCTCGATTCGCTCACCCATTGATAGGGCATTGCTCATCTGTTCAAGCAAGGATTTGACTGACAACTCCACTTCACTCTGAGGTAAATTGTGGAACTTATTGGCCAATAATTCGATTAGTTCAGACTTAGTCACCTTCATATTCCATCAATAAAAAAGGCGGGGAGCGCAGGCACCCCCCGTCTTTGGTAAAAGAAGATTACTTCTCCATCTGTTCCTTGAACAAATCCCCCAGCGTGGGAGTGCTAGGTTGCTGATGGGCGTAGTCCTTGATTGCCGCATGCTCCTCTTCCTGGTCCTTCGCCTTAATGGAGAGCGAAATGGATTTGCTTTTCTTGTCAACGCCAATGAACTTGGCTTCGACTTCTTCGCCGACGTTCAATTGTGTCCGGGCATCTTCCAAACGGTCACGGGAAATTTCCGAAGCCCGCAGATAACCCTCCACACTGTCAGCGAGGGTGATAACCGCACCTTTGGCATCCACCTCCTTGACAATACCCCTAACGACAGCACCCTTTTCATGTCCGGCCAACCAGTTCTGGAACGGGTCCTGTTCAAGCTGTTTGACCCCCAAGGAGATACGCTCACGCTCAGGATCAATCGCAAGGATGACTGTTTCGACCTCGTCGCCCTTCTTATAATTGCGAATTGAATCTTCCCCGGTAGCGGTCCATGAAATGTCGGATAAATGCACCAGCCCGTCTATGCCGCCTTCCAATCCTATGAAAATGCCAAAGTCGGTGATTGACTTGATATTGCCGGTGATCTTGTCGCCTTTCTTGTTTGCGGTGGCAAATTCTTCCCAAGGGTTTGGCTTGCATTGCTTCATGCCCAAAGAGATGCGGCGGCGATCTTCGTCAATGTCGAGAACCATAACCTCAACTTCCTCTCCCAACTGCACGATTTTGCCTGGATTGACGTTTTTGTTGGTCCAATCCATCTCCGAGACATGCACCAATCCCTCGACGCCTTCCTCCAATTCGACAAAACATCCATAATCGGTCAAATTGCTGACCTTGCCAAAAAGGCGAGTGCTTGACGGATAACGACGGGCGATGTTCAACCATGGGTCTTCGCCCAATTGCTTCAACCCTAAAGACACCCGATTCTTTTCTTGGTCGTATTTGAGAACTTTGACTTTGATTTCTTGACCGATCTGTACGGTTTCCGAAGGATGGCGGACACGTTTCCATGCCATGTCGGTAATGTGCAGCAGCCCGTCAATGCCACCCAAATCGATAAACGCGCCATAATCAGTAAGGTTCTTAACTACGCCCGTTACTATGGCACCTTCTTGCAAACTTTCCAGCAAGGCTTCCTTTTCTGCGCTGTACTCAGACTCTACCACGGCACGGCGTGAAAGGACCACGTTGTTACGCTTTTGATCAATTTTGATGACCTTGAATTCAAGGTCACGATTTTCCAGAAAGGTGGTGTCTCGAACTGGACGGACATCGACCAAGGAACCGGGCAGGAATGCACGAAGAGAGCCGATGGATACGGTAAACCCGCCCCGTACTTTGCCAGTAATGCGGCCAACTACAGTCTCGTTTACCTCGTGGGCTTTTTCCAAATCACCCCAGGCTTTTTGTTTCTTCGCCTTGTCACGGTTGAGCAGGGTATTGCCCATTCCGTCTTCAAGCATGTCGAGAGTGACATCGACCTCATCGCCGATGCTGACTTCCAACTCACCTTCAGGGTTTAAGAACTGCCATTTTGGGACCACGCCTTCGGATTTTAGTCCAGCGTTGACCACGACATATTCCTGGGTGATATCCATAACCGTACCCGATAATACGCTACCAGGGCGCATCTCGGACTTGGCAAAACTTTCATTCAATAAATCTTCAAAGCTTTCGCTCATGACAATCTTCTTTAGCTCCGCACGGACGGAGGTCATCCGCGTGGTTTTGGGTTGGGTTTAACATTTCGCCGTATTCCGGCGGCCAACTGACATTCAGGCGATTCAGGCTTCAAGCAAGGCTAGGCACTGTGCAATGACATCGTCGATACTCATATCGGACGAATCCACTAACACCGCACCATCGGCCATTTTCAGCGGCGCTACGCTACGTTCCATATCGCGCCGGTCCCTTTCCTCAATCTCCTTTGCCAGACCAATTAGGCTAACATCTATCCCTTTCTCTTTCAACTGCTTAAATCGGCGTTGCGCACGTTCTTCGGCACTGGCAGTCAAAAAAACCTTATATTGGGCCTCTGGAAACACCACCGTCCCCATGTCACGCCCATCTGCGACCAGTCCGGGCGACCTGCAAAACTCGCGCTGCTTTTGCAATAAAGCTTGGCGAACTTGACCGTTTGCGGCAATTTGCGAGGTGATATGGCCGCATGTTTCCGTCGTGATACGGTCAGTGATTATTTTTCCATTTAGCATCACAGAAGGTGTGTCACCCGACCCGAAGCTCAAATCCATTTTGTTGGCAACATTGACGATGCCGTCCATATCGTCCAAGGCTACCCCGGCATCAAGCACCGCAACGGCTAAAGAACGGTAAATCGCACCACTGTCGAGATAATGCCAACCCAGCTTATTCGCAATGGCCCGGCTTACAGTCCCTTTGCCAGCCCCGGCGGGTCCATCCAAGGTCATAATAGGAATATTACCGCTCATACGCATCACTCCGCACAAACCGTGATATTAAGCCCCAAGCTCCGGGCAATATTGACAAACGAGGGAAAAGACGTATTCACGTTAGCACAATCATTGATGTAGATCGGTCCACTGGCGCGTAGGGCGGCAATGGCAAAGGCCATCGCAATCCGGTGGTCGCCGTGGGAATCCACCTTGCCGCCCTTGATCTGACGCGGTTGGATGACCATGCCATCGGGCGTGGCGATGGCGTGGACACCCAAAGACTGCAAACCGTCGGCCATGACTTGGATGCGGTCACTTTCTTTTACGCGCAGTTCCCCTGCGCCACTAAGGCGAGTCTCACCGACCGCGCAAGCCGCTGCGATGAACAGCACGGGAAATTCATCAATGGCGAGAGGGACTAGTCTCTCGGGAATTTGCACCCCTTTAAGATGGCTAGTACGGATGCGAATGTCTGCGACCTGCTCACCCCCGACCATTTGCTGATTGATGATTTCGATGTTGGCACCCATCAGACGCAGAATCTCTATCACACCCGTGCGGGTGGGATTCACGCCAACATGAAGCAATGTCACATCTGAGTGCTCGGCAATCGCCGCGCCCACCATAAAAAAAGCAGCGGATGAGATATCGCAGGGTACGTCAATGTCCGTTGCAATTAGTTTTCCATTTGGACAGACACTAATACGGTTGCCTTCCCGTCTTAGCGGGTAGCCGAAACCTTCCAACATCCGCTCGGTATGGTCACGGGTGGGTGCTGGCTCGGTAACGCTGGTTTCGCCATCGGCATAGAGGCCCGCAAGCAATAAGCATGATTTGACTTGGGCGCTGGCTATAGGCATGTCGTAGTGGATGGACTCTAACGGTCCGCTGCCTCTGACCCTGATGGGCGCTGTGCCATTGTGCGAGGTTTTGATGACCGCGCCCATTTGCCGTAAGGGTTCGGTCACGCGCTTCATTGGGCGGCGGCTTAGGGACGGGTCGCCGGTCAAAACCGTATCGAAAGACTGACCCGCCAGCAAACCTGACAGCAGACGCATCGAAGTGCCCGAGTTGCCTAAATAAAGCGGTTCATTAGGTGCCTTCAAACCGTGCAAGCCGACACCATGGACGATAACCTCACCCTGCTTGGGCCCTTCAATTTCGACCCCCATGGCACGAAAAGCATTCAAGGTCGCCAGACAATCCTCGGCATCTAAAAAACCCGTAATGTGGGTCACCCCCTCGGCGATGGAACCCAACATGATGGAACGGTGGGAAATGGACTTATCACCTGGGACACGGGCAACGCCTTGCAAGTTTCCGCCGGGAAAGACGCGAAAATTAACATTGTTATTATTCATCAAAATACCATATATTCGGTTATAGCGTTTTCAACATCACTAGACTTTATCGGAAACCTTCCACTGATGCAGCAGCGGCAGGGTCAAAAAACTAGGTTTCCGATAAAGTCTAATAATAAATCTTTGACATGAAGGTTTAATCATTGACATAGCTTTCTGTTCATCTTTAATTTTTCCTGATTAGCAAGATTGTTCAGCCAAATCGTCACACCTAGCCGCAATCGTCATTCCGGCAGGGATTGCCGGAATCCAGTCGCCATGGAGGGCAAACTAGATTCACCTCCCTGTGTTCTGGATACCGGCAATCCCTGCCGGTATGACGCACAGGTCGGTTTAGCTGAAGAATCTTCCTAATCAGGTAATTTTTCGTGTCTATTAGAATATGAAAACGCTGTTTGGGCAATCATACGGTCTCAATTAACTCTTAATTGCGTCGTTGCGTGAGTCAAAAAACCTTCGCTCAACTAGACCCAAGTTCGGGCAAAGACTGAGTAAGAAAACGTTGCCGGGCGTTGCGGGCATCGGCGAAATAGACAAGTAAATTTTCGGCGGACTCAACAGAGTTTTGCTCCATCAAATTAGCCACTTGCATTAACTCCTCCCCCATTGCTTTCAATAAGGGGATTATCTGCTCCCTGTTCAGATGGCATATATCCCGCCACATTTCAGGGTTGCTGGATGCAATCCGGGTAAAGTCGCGAAACCCGGCGCCGGCATATTGGAAAATTTCTTCCTGTTCGTCCTTCCTGCCCAACATATGCACCAATGCGTAGGCCAATACATGGGGCAAATGACTGGTCGCAGCAAAGACTTGGTCGTGATGCAGGGGGTCCATCAACGAAACTAATGCACCTAATGAGGCCCAGAAATCCTCGACCAAGCGGACTGCAGAGGATGCTGTTTCAGTTGTTGGCGTTAAGATGACTCGCTTGCCAAAATAGAGGTCATCCGTTGCGGCATCCACTCCGCTACGCTCGGCCCCTGCTATCGGGTGGCCGGGGACAAAATTTGCTGGAACCTTGCCGAAGGTTTGCTCTGCGGCCCAAATTACGCTTTGCTTTATGCTGCCGACATCGGTGTAAATTGCCCCCGCCGACCAAACCGTTTGTAAATCAAGGAATATTTGAACAGAAGCCCCTACAGGCGTGGCAATGACCACCCAATCCGAACCTTTCGCACCTTTGGCAAAGTCCCCTCTGGCCTTTGCCTTAAACCCGGCATCAATGACACCCAACTCCAAGGCACGGGCCAAATTTTCAGTGTCGGCATCCACACCGACAATTTCCCGGCAAAGACCCAGTTTGCGCACAGCTTTGGCGATGGAACCACCCATAAGACCGACACCAATGATACAAAGCCTTTCAATCATAAGCCTAAAACGCGATCCAAGGCTTCAAGAAATAGCCGGTTTTCGATATCCGTGCCGACCGTGACACGCAAATGGTCGGGCAAGCCATAATTTGCTATCGGGCGGACGATAACACCTTGGAGCAACAAGGCTTGATAAACCGGCAAGGCGTTGCGGCCTACATCGAACGTGATGAAATTGCCGACTGAAGGGATGAACGGCAACCCACGCACCGAAAAGGCATCGCAAAGGATTTGCATCCCTTCATTGTTCAGTCGGACACTTCGCTCTATATGCTCACGATCAGACAAGGCCGCCGCAGCCGCAGCCATTGCCAAAGAATTTACGTTGAAGGGAGGGCGCACCCGGTTCATTAAATCGGCTATTTCGGGACTGGATACTGCATAACCGGCTCGCAGCCCTGCTAACCCATAAACTTTGGAAAACGTCCGGGTGACAATGAGGTTGGGGAAATCGACTAGCCATTCCAATGCGTTTGGATAATCCGGCACACTCACGTACTCACAATAGGCCTCATCAACAACCACAATGACATCCTCTGGAACACCCTGTAAAAACCAGAGCAACTCTTGCTTTTTCAAGTAAGTCCCAGTGGGATTGTTAGGGTTGGCGATAAACACCAGGCGCGTTTGGGAATCAACCTTCTCAGCCATGGCTTTAACGTCATGCCCATAATGCGGACCCTTCGTACCGTCATGCGCAGACACAGCAACACCCTTAGCACCGTTAGCTTGGGCGAGGATGGGATAAATGGCGAAGGAATACTCGGAAAATATCACCTTTTGACCGGGTTCAACAAAGGTGCGCACAGCTAATTCCAAAACTTCGCTTGAGCCATTTCCCAAGGTAATCTGCCCCGGCTCTATGCCAAGCTTCCCGGCCAAGGCCGCTTTCAAATCGAACCCCCCGCCATCGGGATAAAGATGCAATGCACCTAACCCCGACTGGATGGCCTCCAGTGCCTTTGGGCTAGGCCCCAAGGGATTCTCGTTGGAAGCCAGTTTGACGATATTGGAAATCCCCAGCTCCCGTTCCAATTCTGTTATGGGTTTGCCGGGTTGGTAGGGTGTCAGTTTGCGAACGGCGGATGCGGCAAGTTGTTCAGGATTAATCATCTCAACCGATGCCCCTTGGATAAGAACCGAGCAGCTTCAACATAAGCACATTATTTTCCAATGCCTCCAGGGCTTTTGCCAAAGGTCCGTCTTGGTGATGACCTTCAACGTCAATGAAAAAAACATAATCCCACACCCCACGCCGTGAAGGCCGGGACTCTATTTTGCTCATGCTGATTGAATATCGCGCGAACGGTTCCAAGGTATTGTACAAAGCCCCTGGGGAATTGTGGGTGGAAATTAACAAAGAGGTCTTATCTACTCCCGTAGGGCTCACTGCATGATGGCCTATCACAAGAAAACGGGTTGTGTTATCCGGCTCGTCCTCAATATTTCGCTCAAGTAGATTTAGCCCATACAACTCGGCGGCCACTTCGCCAGCAATGGCAGCGGAGCTTGCTTCAACATCGGCCATGCGGGCGGCCTCGGCATTGCTACTGACGCTGACACGCTCGGCGTGTGGGAGGTAGCGGTCCAACCATTGACGACACTGGGCCAGCGACTGCTGGTGGGAAAACACCCGTTGTAAATTAGCCAAGCCTTGTCCTTTGCCCATCAGATTATGGTGGATACGCAAAGCCACCTCGCCGGCAATGAGCAAGGGGGAACGTAAAAAACTGTCTAGGGTATGGGTAATCACACCCTCCGTGGAATTCTCCACCGGCACCACGCCAAATTGGCAAGCCCCACTTTCAACCGCGCGGAAAATCTCGTCAATAGTAGAAAAGGGTTGCGCATTGATGGCGTGACCAAAATGTTTGTAAGCCGCCTGCTGGGTAAAAGTACCCTCGGGCCCCAAAAATGCCACCGCCAGGGGCTTTTCAAGGGCCAGACTGGCGGACATCACTTCGCGAAAAAAACGCGCCACCGTCTCGTTTGAGAAAGGCCCACGATTATTGGCAACCATCCGGCGCAATACCTCGGCTTCCCGTTCGGGCCGGTAGAATGAATCCACTTCGCCGCTAGCTTGCTTGGTTTCGGCCACTTTTTGTGCGCACACCGCCCGCTGGTTAAGCAGGTCGAGTAGCTGATCGTCAATGGCATCGATTTGCTTGCGAATCTCCGCCAAAGCCGGATCGAGCTTAATATTTTGCTTATTTTGCTCCACGACAAAACCCGAGTTTTCCACTTTTAGCCTAAATGACCCGTGCGGACAGCACACCGTTGATGGCCCTTATCCTTTCCAGTGTCTCCGCTGGCACCTGATTACTTAGGTCGACCATGGTATAAGCGTACTCCCCTCGCGACTTGTTAAGCAAATCGACAATATTCAGATTGGCTTCGCCCAGTGCGCTGGAAATTTGGCTCACCATATTAGGCACATTGGCATTCGCCACACACAAGCGGCTTACGGACTCGTCCGCGCGGGGAGAGACCACTTCTGGAAAATTGACGGCGTTGCAAATATTGCCGTTTTCCAGAAAATCGCGGATCTGGTCTGCCACCATCACCGCGCAATTGTCTTCGGCCTCCTCAGTGGATGCCCCTAGGTGCGGCAGCAGTATTACACCTTTACGCCCCAACAAAGCGGCGGTCGGAAAGTCACACACATAGTTGCGCAGTTTGCCCGCTTCCAGTGCAGACAGAACCGCTACCTCATCAACAATGCCGGAACGCGAGAAGTTCAGCAGCACCGCACGGTTTTTCAACAGGTCGATGCGGGATGGGTTAATCAGATTACGGGTATGGTCGTTAAAAGGGACGTGTAGGCTGATAAAATCCGACCGGCCTACCAAGTCGTCAACGCCCAGTGCCTTCTCCACTGTGGAAGACAACTGCCAGGCGCTGTCGACGGTCATCGACGGATCAAACCCAATCACTTTCATCCCTAAGGCTAGTGCTGCGTTCGCAACTTTGACACCGATGGCACCTAAGCCAATCACGCCCAGCGTCTTGCCCGACAGTTCGGTCCCGGCGAAGTTTTTCTTGCCCTTTTCCACCGTCTGGTTGATCGCCTCGTCATCGGTGGATTCCAGCTTTCTGGCAAAATCCCATGCCTCGCAAATGTGCCGACTGGCCAGCAACATGCCGGCGATAGCTAATTCTTTAACTGCGTTTGAGTTGGCACCGGGGGCGTTAAACACTGGAATGCCGCGCTGGGAATATTCGGCCACCGGAATGTTGTTCACACCCGCACCCGCCCGTCCTACGCACTTCACGGAATCGGGGATGGCAATGCCGTGCAGCTTGAACGAGCGCAGCATTATCGCATCGGGGCGCTGGATTTCCGAGGCAACCTCGTACTTGTCACGCGGGAGCCGATCCAAACCAACGGGGGAAATATTGTTGTAAGTCAAAATTTTGAACATAATTCTTTGATTCCTTAGCGACTCATGCGCGGATTTTGTTAGCCGTTTTTCCGTTCAAATTCGTTCATGAACGCGATGAGCGCATCCACGCCCGCCGCTGGCATCGCATTATAAATGCTTGCGCGCATCCCTCCCACCGACCGATGGCCTTCCAGAGACACCAACCCGACAGCTTTGGCCTCGGCGGCAAAGGTTTTTTCGAGTTCCGGCTTGGCTAGTGTGAAAGGCACATTCATCCGCGAACGGTAAACGGGCTCCACCGGATTGGCGTAGAACGGAGAAGCGTCGATAGTCGCATAGAGCTTGGCTGCCTTGGCCTTGTTATGCTCTTCTATCGTAGCCAAACCACCTTGCTGTTTCACCCACTCTAAAACCAGGCCCAACAAATACCAATTGTAGGTGGGCGGTGTGTTTAACATGGAACCATTTTCGGCTTGTATCTTATAATCAAAAATGGACGGCGTAATCGGCAAGGCTTGACCCATCAGATCATCGCGCACAATGACCACAGCAATGCCTGCCGGACCCATGTTCTTCTGTGCACCGGCATAAATCAAACCGAACTGACTCACATCCACCGGACGCGACAAGATATTGGACGACATATCGCATACCAATGGCAAGCCCCCCGCGTCAGGGACTTCCTGGAACTCCACGCCGTTGATGGTTTCATTGGAGGTGTAATGCAGATAGGCGGCTTCAGGGTCGATTTTCCAATCCGCCCGTGCCGGAATAGTCTTGAAGCCGTTTTCCTTGGAACTTGCGGCTATCTTCACTTCCGCATACTTCTTAGCCTCGCTGATGGCCTTGCCCGACCAAATGCCAGTATTGACATAATTGACCGAGGTTTTGCCGCGCAACAGATTCATCGGAATGGCGGCAAACTGACCGGTTGCACCGCCCGACACGAAAAGCACTTTGTAATTATCGGGTACGCCCAATATTTCCCGGAAATCCGCCTCGGCCTTTTCGGCGATCCCAACATAATCTTTGCCGCGATGGCTCATTTCCATCACCGACATGCCCGACTTGCCCCATTCGAGCAATTCGTCCTGTGCGCGTTGCAATACTTCCTCCGCTATCGTCGAAGGGCCGGCGCTAAAGTTGTAGACTCTGGACATATATTCCTCTTGGGTAAATGTTAATAATAGAATTTATCGGAAACCATCCGCTGATGCAGCAGCAGCGAGATCACTCACGAGGTTTCCGATAAAGTCTAATGGTTGTAATGCGGCATTGATGCCAATAAAACCTTAATCATATTCTTGGCACTAATTATACAGCGTTTTCAATATACAGCGTTTTTAATATCGAATAGTTACTTGTTGGGTTACCATTTTGCAAAGCACAGACACACAGGATAGTTTGAATGAGTGTCTTTTATTATTTTCCTTTGTTAAGAAAAAACGCTGTACATGAATGCAAATCGGGACTCCTAGCGGTGAAAAAAATGGCACATAGGCCGTTTTGACGGTCAACAAAAGACGTTGCCAAAACGACGGAACAAGCCTGTTGCGCCCTACCGCGTTGAGGGAAGCCCATAGGTGCATTATTATACGCGTTTAAATGATTGGTTGGCATACATTTCTGCAAAAGGTATGTGAAGCATAGAGAAATCTTGATATACAGCATTTTCATCTTAAAAATATACCTAAAACAGACATTCCGTTAAACCTTCAGGTTAACCGAATAACCTGTGCTATCATACCCACTACCAAGTAACTCTTTGAGGTTGAAAATGCTGTAACGTACTGCTAGTTGAAGACGAGAAGAAGATAGTCGATTTTGTCTGCTGTGGATTCCGCGAACAAGGTTTCACAGTCGATCACAGTACAGACGGCAACGTGGTGGATGTATGCATCCAGCGCATCCGCAAGAAAATCGGCGCGACCGGCAACGGCGACTCGCCCATTGAAAGTGTGCGGGGCGTGGGCTACCGTTTCCGCAAACTAGATTGAAAGCCGTGGTCAAATCGTTCCGCATGCGTCTGGCCGTTTCGACTGCTTTGTTGGCTGGCGTGGCCTTGGCTGGTTTTGCCGCCATTGCCTGGTGGCAGATGCGCGATGCCAAGATCGGCACACTGGAGCGGCAAATCCGCGACCAAGCCGAGCGGGAAATATCCAGGCGATGGCTCGCCGACCAATGGACGCGCCACGAATATAACATGGGGCGAGTTTTTGGCACACTCACGATACAGCAGTCTTTATTGCTGGTGCAGGACAGCCAAGGCATGGTTTTCCGTTCCAAGCATTGGCCTGAAAATTTGGCCCCGGACAAACTGCCTTGGCCTCAGCCGGAAAATCGGCCAGAACCGTTAGAACCGCATGATACCGGGGTTTCCACCGTGGCATATCCGCCCCCAGATGGCATGGAACCGTCAAACATCCAGCCACCTCCGGGAATGGACGCGCAAGAGCCGCCACTCCCGCCGCCCGAAGACCTGCCGGGTGGATTATCGCCGCCCCTTGGTCCACCGCCTAGACCGCGCCTGTCCGCTTTCACGGTCATTTCGCTAGAGAGTGGAGGCAAGCATTGGCGTTTCGGCCTGGCTTCCACACCCCGTGAAAAGTTAGCCATAGGAGTTGATTTGGCGGTAATCGAAGCGGAAATGACCGAAATGCGCAACGCCTTCCTGCTTGCCGCGCCGCTGGCTCTAGGCTTCATCGGCCTGGGGGCTTGGTTCCTCTCCGGTCGTGCCCTGTCGCCGATACGCAGCCTCACTGCCACTATGGAGAGCGTCACCGCCAAAGGGCTGGACCAACGCGTCGCCTTAAGGCACGAAGACGAGGAATTCCGCCGACTGATTCAGGTGTTCAATGGGATGTTGGAGCGGCTTGAACGCAGCTTCCTACAAGCCACGCGCTTTTCCGGCGATGCCGCCCACGAGTTGAAAACCCCGCTTGCCATCTTGCAGGGGCAAATCGAGCGGGCCATGGCACAATGCGAAGCCGGTTCGCCAATTCAAACCCATCTGACCGATATACTCGACGAAGTGCAGCGGCTAGGCACTATCTCACGCAAGCTGTTGTTATTGTCGCTGGCCGATGCCGGACGGCTGCGCCTGCACGTCATCCGCTTGGATTTGTCGCAGGTTTTGGAGGATTTACTCGAAGACGCGCAAATGCTGGCCCCGGAACTGGATGTGAGCGGCTCCATTGCCCCCGGACTGATGGTTGAAGCCGACGCGGCATTACTCCGGCAAGTGCTGCATAACCTGTTGGGCAATGCCATCAAATACAACCTGCCGAATGGTTGGATACGCATCAGTGCATCGCTTGAGAATGGGCGCTTCGAATTGTCCATCGCCAATTCCTCGGCGGGCATACCTCAAGCCGACCACGAACGCATCTTCGAGCGTTTCTATCGCGCCGACCCGGCACACAACCGTCAAGTCGAAGGGGTGGGCTTGGGGCTTAGCCTATCGCGGGAGATTGTGCGGGCTCATGGGGGTGATTTGGTGCTGGCTGATTCAGGGGAGGGCGAGGTGCGATTCGTGGTTAGTTTGGCTTTGTGACACCAAAGGCATCCAGAGTTTCGATTATTTCGCTTGATTCGTTTGTTGCGATTGCGTAGAATTTATCTAGGCGATTGATACGCTTCGCTACCCAGCCCTTAATCTAGGAGTCTCGATTATGTAGATTTTACCTCGCACGATCATACCGCTAATATTTAACGCCCGATACGATTCATCGGGCTATATAGAGAAATACTGTAGATATAAACTATGAATACAAACGCAAAGTCAGAACTTCCTTCCGAAGCGGAAGCAACACTTGCACGGGAAAGCAGCCGACGGTTGTCTTTCTACCTCAGCACGAAAGAGGAAGCGCAATCGATTAGAGTCATTGACCAAACCGGCGAACACGAGCCTGTGAAGATACCCACTGCGGCTTACCGGTTATTGATCGATATTCTCTCTGAAATGGCGCAAGGTAATGCAGTTAGCTTGATACCTGTGCATGCCGAGCTAACAACACAAGAGGCGGCCGACATTCTCAATGTCTCACGTCCTTTCCTTATCAAATTACTGGACGAAAGCGCAATAACTTTTCACAAAGTTGGAACTCACAGAAGGGTGCGCTATCGGGATTTAATCGACTACAAATCCAAAATTGATAAGGAACGGAACAAGGCATTAGACGAATTAGCGGCCCAAGCACAAGAACTCAATATGGGCTATTAACTTAATGACCAGTTCCGTTGTTTATGATGCATGTGTGCTCTATCCCCCTCCACTGCGGGATTTTTTGATGCAGTTGGCACTCACTGACCTCTTTCGGGCTAAATGGACGGATGCCATTCATGATGAATGGATGCATAATCGCCAAGCCGCTAGGCCGGATATTAAGCCAGAAGAACTCCAACGCACTCGGCAATTGATGGACAGCGGTGTCCGCGATGCCTTGGTGACAGGCTATGAATTTCTAATCCCTACCCTTTCACTTCCCGACGAGAATGACCGCCATGTTTTAGCTGCAGCAATTCACAGCCAAGCAAGTGTAATCGTCACATTTAATCTAAAAGATTTTCCAGAAGAATCACTTGCACAATACCATATTAAGGTCACACATCCAGATGATTTTATATCCTATCTTTACCACATCAACGCGGCAAAAGTGCTACAAGCTGCCGCAACACATCGGCATCGCCTCACAAATCCAAAGAAGACTGTCGAGGAATATCTTGATACCTTGCTAAAACAAGGCTTGCCACAAACCGTCAATCTGCTAAGGGAAATGGCTACAGCGATATAGGTTCGTTAGATGGGGTGCGCCGACGAAAGCGGCAGATTGCTGCGCTTCGTTCACGGTATCCGTTGCAGCAACAGTGAACCAGCCAGTGCAGTTCAACGATAGAAGCACCGGACAACCGACAGCGTGGCAGTGGGCCTTCGGAGACGGTGGAACCAGCGCAACCCAAAACCCGAGTCACGTTTTTCTCACGGCAGGTTCCTATGACGTGACTTTGAAGGTAAGCAATGCATCGGGTACCAGCATTGCGAGCCAGACCGTGATTGTCAGCCAAAATGCTTACACCTTGGCCGTGACCCTATCCGATCAAGCCCAACTCACGACCTTGGCTTTTGACGGACTCGGAATGATGACCGGGAACTTGGATGCCCAATCCTTCTTCCCTCCGGGCAAGGTGGCCGATTATGCAGGCTTTCAGTTCTTGCGAGACAATGATCCCGACAACATGGGTCATAACACCGACTTTTTGACACGGGTTGCCAATAATGTCATTTATATCCTAAATTACAGTCAGCTACAGAAGTTGGTAAGCCTTGCCGTCGCCCAACAAAGTCAAGTCAATCAATATGGCTACCAGCGTTATCCGTTGATGATGGCATTCCGCCGCCAGCTTACAGGTAACATTCCCGTTGGTTCCACAGGCTTGAACTTAGATGCGGTGAAAAAGGCATCCCATGCGCTTTACCTTATCGACGGCCAGATCAGCTTCGACCGTGCGATGCTCTATGCAAGCATTTATAACTCCATGGACTCAACTCAGAAAGCCTATCTGGATGCGATGAAGGGCAAGGGCTTTAATTCTTGGCCGAATATCACCTACGGCCAGATTGCCGCCAAGATGAAAGCCCTGCCCCAAGGCTCGGCGGTTGCCGTGATGACTTATGCCAGCGACATTTTCAGTTGGTATGCCGGTTCATTGACCGCAGATGTTTATTTTTGCCCCGAACGCCATGGGACTTACTATGGCTCTTTCTACTTGAAAGACGCGCCAGCCGTCGGTGTGGCCGGATATAGCATCAGCGAACAGCTTACCGCCACAGCCGGGGGTGCCCTCAGCAACAGTGCGGAGGGCTATGTCACCCCGAGTCAGGCCGCGTTGGTGGCTGGCCTAGTGAATACCCAACGGGCCAATTTGTATGCGTCGCCCACATCCAACATTGTGCAGACAAGAACGCAAATCGCCACCTTGTTGCGCAGTCTTCTGACATCGACCGCATCAGCGGCTAATGTCAAAGCCCAAGTGCTTTCATTGTCAGGCACTTACGGCGACTTGGACGGTGCAAACAACTATGCCTATGCCACCGTCTTTGCGCAGGTCTACCAAAGCTTGACAACAGCGCAGTTGAACCAACTCGCGGCTCTGCGGAAGTCCATCCTAACCGGGACCTATGCGGACGGAACCCCCTTCGACTTTACAGTTGCCACAGTGCCTTACCTGTATTCGGATGCCATTACTGACAGCCAGATCGCACCATACATCGGCAACACCGACTATCTGTTCTTCGAACCTTAGAACGGGGGAAACTCAACAGCCAGTCTGGGTTTGTAACCCGGCTGGCTGGTTTGCAGTCTTTACCGACTACAAAACGCAAGTGGCGGGATTGCAAGTCCCGCCACGCTTTGTTATCTCTCAAGCCACTCCGTGTGCGGCTTTCATCACCAGTAGTTGTAGGCAACCAAGTCCGATAAAGTCTAATGTTTGAATGAGATAATTATCAAAGTTGTAATATCAACCTTGAGTTAGTTCAATGTGCCTACTTATTCCAAGGGAAGGTTGCTTTCTCTCCAAGCACCTTCTCCCCCCCGAAGATTGGTTAAGTTATGGTAGCCTAGTTCATAAAGAGACCTTGCCGCCGCATTCCCCATAGGCCCGCCTTCACAATACAAATAGATGGCTGTGCTTTTATCTTTAGGAAGTTTGTCTTGGTATTTCTCGATTTCGTTATAAGGAATAAAAAGGTCTGTTCCTTTTATATGCCGCTGTTCGGGCGTATGAACGTCAATCAGAACTATATCCTCCTTTTGCATGAGCTGGTTTAATTCAGTCGCGGTTATGACTTTCACATAGTCTGGCTGTTGAAAATTGCAGCCTGTAACGATGACAATAAAAGCTATAAATGAATAAATTTTTAGTTCTTTTTGAATTAGCATAATAACTCTCCTATGAAATTTGAGGACGTTGAAAAAAATTAAACTATATAGCGCCTGGACGAAAAGTACTATTACCATTACAAAACAATGTGTTACAATGCTTTTGTGGACTTGAAGATTCTCGTCCAAAAGGCTTTGACCGGCTCATTTTGCCCTACCCGAACCGTCTTTTCCACTACAAAACAGGCTGATACGCACACAAGCCGGACAGCCCCCGAGAAATCTTCGTCACGCGAAAATCCCCATGCGCACCGTGTTTGACCCCCAAATGACCTTCGGCCAAAATTTCAGCAAACCAGAAGCTTTACCTCGGAAGTTTTATGCCTTTGCTTCGGTTGATGTATTGAAACTATGAGTCTGATCCGGTCAACTCCTCCATCGGAGGAGTTGCTGTCAACGGAAAATGCCTGCCGTTCGCCGTAACATCGGCTAGGGTGAACTGATCCAAAACCGTCATGAAAGCACGCCTAGCTTCGTACAGGGCAGACTTTAGCCCGCAGCCACGGATTATCCGGCATTCATTGGATTTCAAGTCGAAACACTCAACCAGATTCATGTTCGTCTCGGTCGCCCTGACAACTTCGCCTAGGCTGATCATGTGTGGTGCTCGGGCCAGCCTAAGCCCGCCGCCTTTGCCCCGGGTCGTTTCGATAAAACCATGGCCGGCCAAATTGTTGACCACTTTGATTAGATGATTGCGGGAAATTTTGTGGTATTCGGCAATTTCGCTGATCGTGGCAGACCCCGGTTCCGGCAATCGGGCGAGGTAAATCAACACTCTGCAAGAAAAATCGGTGAATTGGGTCAGTTGCATGAGTTAATTCTATATGAACTTCAATCGAAGTAAAGCTTTAGATCATGCCGGGTACAGCCCATTCTAGGGGTGAACAAAAATCGCCTTGACATAATTCTTGACAAGCTTTAAGTTGTATACTGCATATTTGTTTAAAAACAAAATGGCCAGCAATACTGGTCATCGGCACAAAAATAAAGATAAACCACCTACAACATTTTTGGAGAGAATCCATGGCTGAAAAACAGACCTTAGCGTCTTGGTACGACGAAAAATACGGCAAAATGCCCAACGCATCCCTCTTCGAGCAACTGGGTGGCACCGCCGCCGTTGACGCGGCTGTTGATATCTTCTACCGCAAGGTGTTGGGCGATGACCGCATCAACCGTTTCTTCGAGGGTGTGGACATGGAGAAACAGGCTGCCAAACAGAAAGCCTTCTTGACTATGGCCTTCGGTGGCCCGCACAACTACACTGGGCAAGACATGCGCAAAGGCCACGCCCATTTGGTCAAACAAGGTCTGAACGACGGCCATTTCGATGCGGTAGTCGAAAACCTAGGTGCCACATTGAAGGAATTGGGCGTAGCCGGTAATTTGATCGGCCAAGTCGCAGCCATTGCCGAAACCACCCGCAACGACGTATTGGGACGCTAATTCCGAAAATTGACGGGTACGCCCCATGACTAACATCCATTACGACAATAAGCACTACGAACTCGCTGAAAACCAGTCCGTGCTGGAATGTCTAATCAAACAGGGTGTACCCGTCCCTTCCTCCTGCCGTAGCGGTGTTTGCCAAACTTGCCTGATGCAGGCCACAGCAGGCACCCCACCGCCTTCCTCCCAAAATGGATTGAAAGAAAGTTTAAGATTGCAGAACTATTTTTTGGCCTGCGTCTGCCAGCCGACAGAAGACCTTGAAATTACCATGCCGGACGACAGGCACATATCCGCCCATGCCACCATCCGTAAACTGGAACTGTTGACTGATGAAATTATGTTGGTGGAGTTGGAGTGCGCCAGCCCCATCAACTACCGGGCAGGGCAATTCATCAACCTGGTTCATGACAGCAGCCATGTGCGCAGCTACTCCATCGCCAGTGTGCCGCGCTTGGACAAACACATTCAACTGCATGTGCGCCGCCTGCCGCATGGCCGGGTCAGCGGCTGGATTCATGATGAGCTTAGCTTCGGTCAGCGTGTCGAGATGCGCGGTCCGGCTGGTGATTGCTTCTATGTGTCCGGCAAGCCAGAGCAAGCCTTGCTGCTGATCGGCACAGGTTCCGGTTTGGCTCCGCTTTATGGCATCCTGCGCGATGCCTTGGACCAAGGCCACCAAGGCCCGGTTCGTCTGTTTCATGGCAGTCGGGATTTGCATGGACTCTATTTGATGGAAGAACTCCGCGAACTGGAAAGTCGCTTTCCCAATTTTACCTATCATCCTTGCCTATCCGGTTCTGAAGTGCCTGATGGCTTTGCCGCTGGTCGAGTGCATGAAGCCGCATTAGCAGAAACGCCTCAACTTAAGGGTTGGCGGATATTTCTCTGCGGCCACCCCGAAATGGTCAAAATGGCTCGAAAAAAAGCCTTCCTCGCCGGTGCCTCATTGCAAGACATCCACGCCGATGCCTTTAATGTTAGTCACGTCTAAACGCTAATTCACAGGATATCCCATGGACACTCAAACATTGATGAAAGAAATTGCCTTAGGGTCCCCTAATTGCGCCCGTGTACTCGACACGCTAGGCTTGAATTATTGCTGCGACGGTGGCGGCAGGCTGGGCTTGGAACAGGTCTGCCTTGCTGTTGGACAGGATACGGATGAGGTGCTCGCCCGTCTAGAACAAGCCCAGATACCGATCACTCCGTCGAAATGGGATGGAATGTCTGCCACCGCGCTGATTTACCATATCCGCGATACCCACCATGCCTTCACCCGTGACCAATTGGCGCATTTGGCAATCATGCTGGAACGCTTGGTCAGACGCCATGCGGAGGCGCGTCCCGAGTTGAATGGAGTCTGGTCGGTCTTGCAAGATTTGCGCGATGACCTGATCCCGCATTTGATGAAGGAAGAAAACATCCTCTTCCCGTACATCGAAGCCTTGGAGAAACATAAGTTGGAAGGGACTCCCTTGCCCCCGGCCTGTTTTGGTGTCATCGACAATCCCATTCGGCAGATGGAAAGCGAACATACGGCGGTGGCCGGTTTGTTGCAAAAACTGCGACAGGCCACCTCGGATTATGCTCCCCCAGGGGAACTCTGTACAAGCTACCGCATCGCCTTGCAAGCCATGGAAAACCTGGAGGCCGATCTGCTGCGCCATATTCAACTGGAGAACAAGGTTCTGTTCCCGCGAGCGCTGGCTTTGGCGCAAACGGTTTGATCATAGCCTTGAGTACTCTATGATCGAGGCTAGGCCAAAACCCGGTAGGCAGACCTTGTTTAAGCTACCCCAAGCTTCCCCGCTTAGCCATCGTGAAAAAATCCGCACCGCCTTGGTGGCGGGCGTGGCGATTTTCCTAACTGGTTGGCTTGCCAGCTTAACGATTGACGGTGGGGGCTTAATAACCTTACTAGCATCCATGGGCGCGTCCGCAGTAATCCTGTTCGCCATGCCCCACAGCCCGGTCGCCAAACCTTGGGCCTTGGTGGGCGGGCATCTCATTTCAGCGAGTGTTGGCATCCTCTGCGCCCGATGGATTCCGCAGCTTTGGGTGGCGGCGGCTTTGGCGGTTGGGCTGTCGATATTCGCCATGCACCTGGCCCGTTGCCTGCACCCGCCGGGCGGGGCTTCGGCCTTGATCCCGGTGCTGGGCGGGGAAAGCGTTAAAGTGCTGGGTTTTCAGTTTCTGTTGATGCCTCTGTCGCTCAATCTCGCGGTGATGTTGGCCATGTCCCTGGCTTACCAGCGCCTGTTGCTACCCAAGCCCGACCTAGCCCCACAAACAGGATTGTCCGGCGGCAGGCCGACAGAGCGTCTCGGCATACAGACCGATGATCTGCGTGCCGCTCTGGCCGAAATGGACGAATTCATCGATGTGGGCGAGTACGAATTGAATGAAATTTACAAGCTGGCCACCGCACGCGCCTTCCGCCGCAATTTCGGCGAAACGACCGCCGCAGAATTGATGACACCCAATCCCTTGGCGGTGGAGTTCGGCACGGAATTGGAGGAGGCTTGGTCGCTGATGCAAAAACACCGCATTAAAGCCCTGCCGGTCATCGACCGGGGCCGCCATATCATCGGCATCGTCACCCAGAGTGATTTTTTCCGCCACGCCAGCGCCAAGCAATTCAACAGCCTGGGGAGAAAACTGAAGGAGCTTATCAAGGCCAGCCCGACCGTCACCTCGCAAAAACCGGAAGTGGCAGGCCAAATCATGACCTCCCCCGCCGTCACCGCCGCCGTCACCGAACACTTGCCCGAGCTCGCCAGGCTCCTGACCGAGCGGGGCATCCATCAAGTGCCCATCGTTGACGCACGGGGCAAGCTGGCAGGCATGATTACCCAGACCGATCTCATCGCCGCCCTTTATCGGAACATGACCGGCACACAGGACAAACACGAGGCACAATAAGCAACCCCATGATCGAACCCGTCGCATTGAAAGATTTCTTTATCACCTTCTTCTCCGCCGCATTGGTCATTCTGGGTGGGGCTGGCTACGCGGGCCTTTATGCCTGGGCCAAGCTGCGCGGAAACCCAAGGCTGTTGCTATGGGCCTATGCCTGTTACGCCGTCCTCGCAGGGGCGACATTTCTGCTGGCGCGGGCCACTCATTTGAACGGCCAGTGGCAAATATTGGTGGGCTTGATGTTGACCGGCTACCTGCTGGCACCGCTGGGCATTTGGAAGCTGTGCGTAGCCAGCCATGGCAATTAATTCCCCAAAGCCTGATTAACAAATGAAACGGTAGGGGCGGGTTCCAAATCCGCCCAAGGCAAGATGCCCCTAAAGCCTGAATAGCAGCTATATCATAAACCACACGAGGTAAAACATGAGTCAAACAACACCAGCATGGGCCTCCGAAGCCCGGTGGAAAAAGATCGCCATCTGGGTGACAGCAGGCAGTTTCGTCCTGCTGATCTTCCTGACTTTCGACACTTTGTCGAAGGTTTCGGTTGGCGGCGAACGGGTGCGCGCCTACAGCGTCATCAACCAAGAAATCGACTATCGTTATGATGAACAGAAAAAACGCTACCAGCCAGTTATTGGCAAAGGCGCGCCGCTGTTTGGACGGGTATTTAGCGAAGAAGAGGCGGAAAAGCTTGTGACCCTGGGCAAGAAGACCGTCCAGGCCAAGAACTGCATGAACTGCCACACCCTGCTGGGCAACGGTGCTTACTATGCGCCGGATTTGACCAAAGCCTGGCTGGACCCAGGCTGGATCGACGCGGCCAACCGGGAGAACCTGATGCTGGCCTTCCTCAAAGACCCGGTTAGCAATGCCCGCAGTTTCGGTTCGGGGCGGCGCATGCCCAATTTAGGCATCACCGACGAGGAAGCCCATGGCATCGTCGCCTTCCTGAAATGGATGTCGGCCATCGACACCAATGGATTCCCCAATAACTTCAAAACCCTCAACGCGAAGGAGTAGCCCATGAACTCTATTGTCTCAGCCCTGCCCGGCAAAATTACTTCCCTCTTCGGCAAGCTCGACAGCCCTTATCTCAACGGGGGGCAGCAACTCGCAGTTAAATATTTCTCCGTGGCGACGGTGCTGTTCTTTGCTCAATTGCTGTTCGGCCTGCTCGCCGCCATCCAATTCGTCGCGCCGGGTTTCCTGTTCGGTTGGCTGGATTTCAGCGTGAACCGCATGATCCACATCAACGCCATGGTGGTGTGGCTGTTGTATGGGTTTATCGGCTCGGTGTACTGGTTTTTGGAGGAGGAAAGCGGAACTGAAATTGCCGGCCTAAAGTTAGGCAATATCGCCTTCTATGTGCTGACTGGTGCAGTGACCATCGTGGTGTTGGTTTTCCTGCTGATCCAGACCGGGCCGGGCAAAGACACCACCATCTGGTTCATCAACGAGGGCCGCGAATACATCGAAGCCCCGCGCTGGGCCGACTTTGGCATCGTTGCGGTGATGCTGGTGTTTTTCTACAACGTCGCGGGTACTTTTGCAAAAGGCCGCTGGTCGGGAATCTCAGGGGTTTTGACCTTGGATTTGATCGCACTGGCGGGTTTGTATTGCGCCGGCATGTTTTACCTGACCAATATAACCGCCGACCAATATTGGTGGTGGTGGGTCATCCATCTGTGGGTGGAGGCGACTTGGGAAGTGCTGGTGGGCTGCATCATGGCGTGGTCGCTGATGCATCTGATCGGTGCGCGACGCAAGATCGTGCAGACTTGGCTCTACATTGAGGTGGCCTTGATGTTCGGCTCCGGCATCCTGGGGCTGGGCCATCATTATTTCTGGATCGGCACCCCGGATTACTGGTTTTCCATCGGCGGCTTTTTCTCCGCCTTGGAACCCATCCCGCTGGTGGCGATGGTGGTGCATTCGGTCTATGATGCCGGCGTGCATCAATTCAAAAGCCGCAACCACCCTGCATTGGCCTGGATCATCGCCCACACCTTCGGCAATTTCCTAGGGGCCGGCGTGTGGGGTTTCATGCACACCTTGCCGCAGATTAATTTATACACGCATGGCACCCAATGGTCGGCTTCCCATGGCCATCTCGCCTTCTTCGGTGCTTACGCCACCATCAATATCGCCTTCTTTTACATGGCGGTGCAGAAATGGCGAGGCAATGTCTGGATGGGCGGCGAACTCCCCGGCAACGGATGGAAGTGGAAATGGGCCATGGCACTGCTCAATGTCGGTGTGTTGGGCATGACGGTTGCGCTGCTGATCGCAGGCTACGAGCAATCCTTCATCGAACGTGCCATGGAAGGCTCGACTTGGAGCGCTTACTTCAGCGCCCAGAACCATCCCTGGTTCCAGCAAGCCATGCATTGGCGGTTGCTGTTCGGCCTCATCACCATAGCCGGGCTCGTTTTGCTGATCTGGGACTTGGTGACCATCGGCAAGGGCGAAACCCGCCCTGCCTTGCAATTATTGGAAGCGGAGTGACCGGCTACAAACTGGATGCCCGCCATGACACGGTGACGGGAAAGATTCAAGTACCGGCCGGTAGCCAGCCCCATGGATTGCGCATCGCCCCGGACGGATCAAAAGGCTATATCGCTTTGCTGCAAGGCAAAGGTCTGGGGATTTTGGATTTACCCAGTGGCAAGCTGGAAGTCGTCCCTTTAAATGGCGCAGCCGTGCAAACCGCCATCACCCCCGACGGCAAAGTACCCAATGGCATCAGCCTGTGGAATCGCCAAAGCGGTGGAACCCCCTAAACCTCATCGAATCTTATCAGCCCCCAAGGAACGCCAGAACGTGAACGCTATCGACACTTCCCATTCCACCCGCGCATTGACCGCCAGTACAGTGGCCTTCACGGTTTGCTTTGCGGTCTGGACGATTTTTTCCATCATCGGCCTGCAAATCCGTCAGGACTTGCAGTTGAGCGAAACCGAATTTGGGCTGTTGGTTGGGATGCCGATTTTGACCGGCTCGCTAATCCGGCTGGTGCTTGGCATATGGACCGACCAATATGGCGGACGCTTGGTCTATGTCGCCGTCATGCTATCGGCAGCGGTTGCCACCTTTTTGTTGACGAATGTCAGCACCTACCCGATGTTCTTGGTGGCCGCATTGGGGATAGGCATCGCTGGCGGTTCGTTTGCCGTTGGCATCTCTTATGTTTCGCGCTGGTTCCCGCCGGAACGCCAAGGAATCGCATTAGGTATATTCGGCTTAGGCAACGTCGGCGCGGCGGTGACTACGTTCATCGCGCCTTTCGTCATGGTCGCGTTTGGCTGGCATGCAGTGGCGCAAGTATGGGCGGCGGCGTTGGTGGTGATAGCGGCAGTGTTCTGGTTCACCACCGAGGACGATGCGGTGTTGAAACTTCGCCGTTTGGCGAACGCATCGCCGGAGCCTTTTTTAAAGCAACTGGAACCGCTGAAGAACCTCCAAGTTTGGCGTTTCTCGCTTTACTATTTCTTCGTGTTTGGCGCGTTTGTCGGTTTGGCCCTTTGGCTACCGCGCTATCTGACCGGGGCCTATGGATTCGATGTCAAAACCGCCGGCATGCTGGCCGCACTGTATTCGATCCCCGCCAGCTTGTCACAGACCTGGGGGAGTTGGCTGACAAAGCACCTCGGTGCGCAGTCGATTATGTATCAGACTTTCATCGTATCCGCCGTCTGCACCTTCATCCTGTCCTACCCACCGACAGATTATGTGGTGCATGGCATCAAAGGCAATATTGTGTTCACGTTGGCGATTGGCCCTGCCCTATTCATGGTATTGATGCTTGTGTTGGGCATATTCATGTCCTTGGGCAAGGCGGCGGTTTACAAGCACATCCCCGAGTATTACCCGAACCATGTCGGCGCAGTCGGCGGCGTGGTGGGCATGGTCGGTGGCTTGGGCGGTTTCCTGCTGCCGTTGACCTTCGGGATGTTGTTAGACCTCACCGGCCTGTGGACAAGTTGCTTCATGCTGTTGTTTGTGTTGGTGACGGTTGCGTTGGCGTGGATGCATTTCACCATTCTCCGAGCCGAACGCTGCATCGCCGCGCCTTTTGTCACCGAAACCTCAACCGATTTGCCCGAATTGGCCCATCCTTCGCCTTTGGTGTTGACCGAATGGAACCCGGAAGATGCCACGTTCTGGGAGAAGACCGGCAAGCGCATTGCCGCAAGAAACTTATGGATCAGCATCCCCTGCCTACTGCTGGCCTTTGCGGTGTGGATGGTCTGGAGTGTGGTGGTCATCAACCTGCCTAGCATCGGTTTCAAATACACCACCAACGAATTATTCTGGCTGACCGCCTTGCCGGGGCTTTCCGGCGCGACGCTGCGGATTTTCTATTCATTCATGGTGCCGATCTTCGGCGGGCGGCGCTGGACCACGATCAGCACGGCATCACTGCTAGTACCGTCTATCTGGATTGGTTTCGCGGTGCAGAATCCGCAAACGCCTTTCTTGCTAATGCTGGTGTTGGCCTTGTTGTGTGGCTTTGGCGGCGGCAATTTTGCCTCCAGCATGGCGAACATCAGCTTCTTCTTCCCGCAAGCCAAGAAAGGCGCGGCCTTGGGCATGAATGCCGGACTCGGCAATCTAGGTGTCAGCACCGTGCAATTCGTTGTGCCGCTGGTCATCACCGCCAGTGTCTTTGGCTGGTTCGGCGGGGAACCGCAAACCTGGGTCAAGGATGGCGTCACCAAGTCACTATGGCTTCAAAACGCCGGTTTCATTTGGGTGCCCTTCATCATCGCCACGTCCGTTGCGGCATGGTTCGGCATGAACGACATCGCCTCGGCAAAATCCTCGTTCAAAGATCAGGCCGTCATTTTCAAGCGCAAGCACAATTGGCTGATGTGCTGGCTGTACACCGGCACTTTCGGTTCGTTCATCGGTTATTCGGCGGGCCTGCCGATGCTGATAAAAATTCTGTTCCCGACGATGAACCCGACCCAATACGCCTTCCTCGGACCCTTGGTCGGGGCATTGGTGCGCCCGGTCGGCGGTTGGTTGGCGGACAAGTTGGGCGGGGCCAGGGTGACGTTTTGGAATTTCATCCTCATGGGACTGGCGGTGTTTGGCGTGTTGAATTTCATGCCGCATGCAGGGGTCGGCGGAAATTTCCAAGGCTTCCTCGGTATGTTCATGTTGCTGTTCATTACCACCGGCATCGGCAATGGCTCGACCTTCCGCATGATTCCGGTGATATTCCTAACCGAACGCAGACGCGAAGCGGCAGGCGAGGGGGAAGCCGCACTCGCACTGGCCCGCCGGGATGCTGGGAAAGAATCGGCAGCAGTGCTGGGCTTTAGTTCTGCGGTCGCGGCTTATGGCGCTTTTTTCATCCCAAAAAGCTATGGCACGGCGATAGCCCTGACCGGCGCACCCGATGCGGCTTTGTATGGATTTTTGGTATTTTATGTCAGTTGCATTGTCATGACGTGGTGGTTCTATTCTAGAAAGAATGCGGAGATGCCGTGTTGAGGGCAATTCCACGCGAAAAGGATTAAGCTAATCGGGTTGATATTGAAAAAATTGGAGACCGCCAACCATGAACGCACCCGTCCGCAAACTCGCCACTTATGAAGACCTGTTCGACCTGCCGGAAAACCTCGTCGGTGAAATTATCAATGGACGCTTGATTACCCAGCCACGGCCCGCGCCGCGCTGCGCTTATGCTAAGTCTTGTATGGGAGTGGAAATTGGCGGTCCATTCGACATTGGCAAAGATGGCCCCGGCTGTTGGTGGATACTCGACGAACCCGAGTTGCATAGTGGCGGGGACATTCTGGTTCCCGACTTGGCGGGCTGGCGGCGGGAACGGATGCCGCGCCTGCCCGACACGGCTTGGTTTGAAACCGTGCCGGATTGGATTTGTGAGATTTTATCGCCCTCCACCGCCCGCGATGACCGCACGGAGAAGATGCCATTGTATGCCACGATGGGGGTCAAACACGCTTGGCTGGTCGATCCCACAATACGGACTTTGGAAGCTTACGAAAACCAGCAGGGCCGATGGTTGTTATTAAACACTTTGGCGGATGGTGCGAAGGTGGCTTTGGCACCGTTTGATGCAGTGGAATGGGAATTGGGGGTTTTGTGGGCGGATTGATGGTATAGAATGATTTTTTTTCGTTTCCACGCTCCATTGCTCGCCGTTATTCACAAGTGTCAAAAGCTCGTCATTCCGTCAGGGATTGCCGGAATCCAGTCCACAGGGATGTGAAACTAGGGATTGGCAATTCTCCTTGATCGACCATTGTGCCACCGAAATGTCGTCACCATCCATTTTGGTCATTAGGAATGGAATAACTCACGAAGGCTAATTATAAAAAAAAATGACGAGCAATTTCGTGTTTTTTATACGCAGGGTTTAAATGGGCAACCCCTTCATGAACACCCTGAAGATATATTTGTTTTCATGATTGCTTACCATGATGGACAGCAATTCTTGGTTGGTGTGGCTGGCGAGGCTACCAGCCTTTTCGACAATGATGAAGAACGTGAACGGTTAATGGGGCTACTTGAGCATGGAGGAGCAAATTGGAGGGAAGCGTGGGCGATTCAAAATGTTAAAAATTGCTATGACAATGACATGAACGCTTTTCGTAGGGACTGGGATTGGATGCCAACATGGAAATGCCCTGCCAATTTGTTTCTTTGGCTAGAAGAGCCTTTACTTCTAAATCCTAGGGAGATTACCGGAAGAGATAAATTTACTATGATGTTTGCCGCCTGCCAGATAATGACTCGTAAAATTGCACTATATATCTTGACTAACATAAATCAGGATAATGATGCCGATATTATTGAAAACTTGAAGGCGCGGTGTACTGATGAATTAGGTATTCCAAAACCACTTCGTATAGTTCCAAATGCAGCGCAATTCAACTATCTTGAACAATATCGCCAAACACTGAGGTAACGACCATGCAACCCGCCAAACAAGAAGCCATGCAAACCATTGCCAAATTGCCGGAGAATGTTGATATGGAAGAAATCATTTACAGGCTGTACATACTAGAAAAAATTCGCAAAGGTAGGGAAGATGTCGCCCAAAGCAGATTTAGCACGGCGGATGATTTAAAGCGCGAGATTGAACAGTGGTAATTTGGTCTGATGAGGCAAAATCCGATCTCCGCCATATTTTCGATTTCATTGCCAAAGATTCCAAACATTACGGACTGAAAGTCGTTCAAGACATCTCAGCCAAAGCGGATATTTTGGACGAATTACCCCGCATCGGTCACATTGTGCCTGAAATATTTGATGAAAATGTCAGGGAGATTCCAATTTACGCTTATCGAATAATCTATGAAATCATAGGACAGAATATTTCTATTCTTGCCATTGCGCATAAACGCAGGGACATTAAAACCGAAGATATTAGAAGAAAATAGGGATGTTAAACTTTGGTTTTACTTAAGACTTGCAGTAACCCGAAGATTGCCATCCATGGACGCTGTATTACTGTGTCATACCCCTATGAAATCTAGCCAAACGCACACTTTTTGCTATCTTTGAAGAAATAAAAATTATGAAGCACATCATCATTTTGTTTGTAATCCTGCTCGGTTTGACAAATCCTGTGGATGCCAAACCACCCACTGACAAAGCGACCCCCGCCGCTGTCAACACCGCCACAAGCAATACGCGCAGCAGTACACAAAGCCAAACCTGCCTGAACTGCCACAAGGCGCTCACCGGTGGCATTGTCAATCAGTGGAAACTCAGCAGCCATTCCAATAAAGGCGTTGGTTGCTACGAGTGCCACCAAGCGGACAAGGGCGATTCTGACGGCTTTGAGCATAATGGCTTTTTCATTGCTACGATAGTCTCCCCCAAGGATTGTTCCCGTTGCCATGAAAAAGAATCCAAGGAATTCCAGGCCAGCCACCATGCCGAAGCCGCTAAAATTCTCGGAAGCTTGGACAATGTGTTGGCAGAGGTGGTGGAGGGCAATATGCACCACGACTCGCCCGCCGCCGTCAGTGGGTGCTGGCAATGCCACGGTTCGGAAGTCAAGGTGTTGGCGGGCGGCAAGCTCGACCCGACGACGTGGCCTAATACCGGCGTGGGCCGTTTGAATCCCGATGGTTCCAAAGGCTCTTGCTCGGCTTGCCACTTCCGGCACAACTTCAGCCGCGCCCAGGCGAGGATGCCGGAAAACTGCGGTCGCTGCCACATGGGTCCCGACCACCCGCAAATTGAAATCTACAACGAATCCAAGCATGGCATCGCTTTCGCCGCCAATCGCACCCGCTTCGAGCCATTGATGGAAAAGAAGGACTGGATCCCGGGCAAGGACTACGAACAAGGACCAACCTGTTCCACTTGCCACATGAGCGCAACCTCCACTCTGCCGTTGACTCATGATGTTGGCTCGCGCATTTCTTGGACGCTGCGACCCGCCATTTCGGAAAAAATCGACGCGGCAGCGATTGCTTCTGGCAAAAAAGTCAAACCGTGGGAAGAACGCCGCGACGATATGAAGCAAGTCTGCTTGGCTTGCCATGCCGATCAATGGGTTGGCAATTGGTATGAGCAATTCGACAAATCGGTAGGCTTGTACAACGACAAGTTTGGCATCCCTGCCACCAAGCTCTACAAGATGGCTCGCGCCGCCGGACTCATCACCAATGACATAGAGTTCGACGATCCGTTGGAATTCACCTATTACTTCCTGTGGCATCACGAAGGTCGTCGCGCCCGCCATGGTGCATCGATGATGGGACCAGATTACACCCAATGGCATGGCAATTACGAAGTGGCCCACCGCTTCTATATGGAGTTCGTGCCGCAATTGCGCGAGGTCATCGAAAAGGGCTTGAAATCCACCGACCCGGCCAAGGTGGAGGGTGCCAAAAAAGTACAGGCTGAACTGGACCAAGTGCTGAACTCTGAGAATCACCGTTGGTTCATCGGTAAAATGACCGCAGAGGAAAAAGATGCCCGTAAGAAGGCATCAGAAGAGTTCCGCAAGCGTTATGCGCAGTAATCCCGGTCGCGCTGCTTTTCTCGTTCCCACGCTCCAGCGTGGGAATGCCAGCCGTGCAGTCGTGCCGTTTTGCTAACCGCTGGAGCGGTTAAAAGGGGTTCCCACGCTGGAGCGCGGGAACCAGTTTAACGATTATAAAAAAGAAAATTCCATGAGCCATTTCTTAGACCGCTTGATGTTCTTCAAAAAGTCCACCGAAACCTTTTCCGGCGGACACGGCATACTCACCGACGAAAGCCGAACTTGGGAGGATGGCTACCGGCAACGCTGGCAGCACGACAAGATTGTCCGCTCCACCCACGGGGTGAATTGCACGGGTTCATGCAGTTGGAAAATTTATGTCAAAAATGGGTTGGTGACTTGGGAAACCCAACAAACCGATTACCCCCGCACCCGCCCCGATCTGCCCGATCACGAGCCGCGTGGCTGTTCGCGGGGGGCGAGTTATTCCTGGTATTTATATAGTGCCAACCGGCTTAAATACCCGATGATACGCGGACCGTTGGTGAAGTTCTGGCGCGAAGCGAGAAAAACCCTAGGCCCGGTTGAGGCGTGGGAATCCATCGTCGAAAACCCAGAGAAAGCCAAAGCCTATAAATCCAAACGCGGTTTGGGCGGATTCATACGGGCGGAATGGGATGAAGTCAATGAAATTATTGCTTCTGCGAATATCTACACCGCCAAGCAATACGGCCCGGATCGGATTATTGGCTTCTCGCCGATTCCCGCCATGTCGATGGTGTCGTATGCCGCAGGCTCAAGGTATCTTTCGCTGATTGGCGGTGTTTGCATGAGTTTTTATGATTGGTATTGCGACCTACCGCCTGCTTCACCGCAAACCTGGGGCGAACAAACCGACGTTCCGGAATCTGCCGATTGGTATAATTCAGGTTTTATTATGCTTTGGGGTTCCAATGTGCCGCAGACCCGTACACCCGATGCCCATTTCATGACTGAGGTTCGTTACAAAGGCACCAAGATCGTGACGGTGTGCCCAGATTATTCCGAAGCCAGCAAATTCGCCGACTTATGGTTGCATCCCAAGCAAGGCACGGATGCGGCCTTGGCGATGGCGATGGGCCATGTGATTCTGAAAGAATTTTATATTAACCACCAGTCTGAGTATTTCACGCAATATGTGCGTGAAAATACTGACCTACCCAATCTGGTTTTATTGAAAGAAAAGGATGGCGTTTATGTGCAAGACCGTTTCTTGCGAGCTAGTGATTTAAACGACCAGTTAAACCAAACGAATAACCCCGATTGGAAAACTGTCGCCATTGATGAAACCAGTGGCAACATCGTGGTTCCGAAGGGTTCCATCGGTTTTCGCTGGGGCGAGACTGGGCAATGGAATATCGAACAAAAATCTGCCGACGGTCAAACGGTGCAGTTGCGTTTGAGCTTAATCGACGACCGAGATGACGTAGTATCGGTTGGTTTCCCCTATTTTGGTGGGGCCGAACATCCGCATTTCACCTGTTCCACCCATGATGTCATTCAACGCCGTAACGTACCCGTCAAAAAAATCACCTTGTCCGATGGTTCGCAAGTATTGGCGGCGACAGTGTTTGATCTGTTGGTTGCCAATTACGGCATTGATCGCGGACTAGGCGGCGGCAATGTCGCAAGCTCTTTTGATGAAGATGCGCCTTACACCCCCGCTTGGCAGGAGAAAATCACCGGGGTCAGTCGCAATCAGGTCATCGCAGTAGCCCGCGCTTTCGCCGAAAATGCCGAGAAGACCCAGGGCAAATCCATGGTGATCCTAGGCGCGGGGTTGAACCATTGGTATCACATGGACATGAACTACCGGGGCATCATCAATATGCTGATGCTGTGCGGTTGCGTGGGTCAGTCCGGCGGCGGCTGGTCGCATTATGTCGGTCAAGAGAAACTGCGCCCGCAAACCGGTTGGCTGCCCTTGGCATTTGCCTTGGATTGGAATCGCCCGCCTAGGCAGATGAACAGCACCTCATTCTTCTACGCGCATACTAGCCAATGGCGTTATGAAAAACTGACGGTCAACGAAATCCTCTCGCCGCTGGCCGATGCCTCGCAATGGTCGGGCAGTCTGATTGACTTCAATGTCCGCGCCGAACGCATGGGTTGGTTGCCGTCTGCGCCACAATTGGGGGCCAATCCTTTGCACATCGCCCAACAAGCAGAGCTTGCGGGCAAGAACCCGGTGGAATATGTTGTCGAACAACTGAAATCCGGCGCATTGAAATTCGCTTGCGAAGACCCGGATAACCCACAGAACTTCCCACGCAATCTGTTTGTTTGGCGATCCAACCTGCTTGGTTCGTCCGGCAAGGGCCATGAATATTTCCTGAAATATCTGCTCGGCACTAACCATGGGCTTCAAGGCAAAGATTTAGGGGCGGAAGGCGGCATCAAACCCGAAGAAGTCGTCTGGCATGAGACCGCAGCCGAGGGCAAGCTGGATTTGCTGGTGACGCTGGACTTCCGCATGTCCACGACTTGCCTGTATTCGGACATCGTATTACCCACCGCAACATGGTATGAGAAGAACGATCTGAACACCTCGGACATGCATCCGTTTATTCACCCCTTATCACGGGCTGTCGATCCGGCTTGGGAATCCCGCTCGGATTGGGAGATTTACAAAGGCTTGTCGCGGAAATTCTCCGAACTGGTTCCGGGGCATTTGGGGCTGGAAAAGGACATTGTTACCGTGCCGACCCTGCACGACACACCGGGAGAACTGGCCCAAGCACTGGATGTGAAGGATTGGAAAAAAGGCGAATGCGAGCCAGTTCCCGGCAAGACGATGCCCACGCTGGTAGTCGTCGAGCGCGATTATCCCAATGTCTATAAGATGTTCACCTCGCTAGGGCCGCTAATGACAAAAATTGGCAATGGTGGGAAGGGGATAAGCTGGAACACCGAGTCCGAGGTCAAGCAACTGGCCGAACTAAACCGCACCGTTACCGCCGAAGGCATCAGCTTTGGCTTGCCGCGTATCGAATCCGACATTGATGCCGCCGAAGTGGTGTTGATGCTGGCCCCGGAGACCAACGGTCAGGTCGCGGTGAAGGCTTGGGAAGCCTTGGGTAAGAACACTGGCTTGGACCATACCCATCTCGCCAAACCCCGCGAAGACGACAAAATTCGCTTCCGTGATGTGCAAGCGCAACCGCGCAAGATCATCTCTTCCCCGACATGGAGCGGCGTGGAATCCGAGCATGTCAGCTACACCGCCGGCTATACCAATGTCCACGAGCGCATCCCGTGGCGCACACTGACCGGACGCCAGCAGTTTTACCAAGACCATCCGTGGATGCGGGCCTTCGGCGAAAATCTCTGCGTCTACAAGCCGCCAGTGGACACCCGTTCCATTGCCCCGGTTTTGGGCCAAAAGCCCAATGGCAATACCGAGGTCGTACTGAACTTCATCACCCCACATCAAAAATGGGGTATTCATAGCACTTACACGGATAATCTGCTGATGCTCACGCTGTCGCGGGGCGGGCCGATTGTCTGGCTCAGCGAAATTGATGCGAAGCGGGCAGGCATCATCGACAACGACTGGGTGGAAGCCTACAACGTCAACGGCGCGTTGGTTGCCCGTGCCGTGGTCAGCCAGCGCGTACCGGAAGGCATGACGATGATGTATCACGCCCAAGAGAAAATCGTCAACATGCCGGGTTCGGAAACCACCGGCCAGCGTGGCGGCATCCATAATTCAGTGACGCGGGCCACGTTGAAGCCCACCCATATGATAGGCGGTTATGCCCAACAAAGTTATGGCTTCAATTACTACGGTACGGTGGGTTCCAATCGGGATGAGTTTGTGATTGTGCGCAAGATGGATAAAGTGGATTGGTTGGAGGAGTCGAAATCATGAATGATCTACAATGGATTTGCATCATGGTTATATGATGGGCAATCGTCTTTTAGCAGCAGAGGAATAAAAACATGGCAAAAATTGAAGGTTTTCGCATCAAGAACTTTCGGGTACTCAAGGACATAAGTATGGGAAAGTTATTTAACTTGCCTAAAGCAGAACCATTGACACCGATAACGGCTGTGATCGGTAAAAATGGCTCGGGAAAAAGTTCCCTGTTCGATGCGTTTGGCTTCCTAGCTGATTGCCTTAAGCTTGGGGTCGAAGAAGCCTGTGATGCTCGTGGGAGAGGAGGTTTTGAACGCCTACGCTCAAAAGGAGAGAAGGGAAGTATACAGTTTTTAGTTCGCTACAAAGAAGATAACAATGCTCGTGCCATTGACTATAGTCTTTCCATTGGTTTGGATTCATCTGGGCGCCCAACTGTACAAAAAGAAGTTTTAATAGAGGGGGAGGGAACCCAAACCGCTGGGCATGGGTTGAGAATTCTTTTGTTTAGGGATATACATGGCCTAATTTGGATAAATAGCGACAGTGATAAAACTTCCCAATCCTACATACCTAAACAATTTAGCCAAACTATTAATGAGTTAGAGTCCAATGAGTTAGAGTCGAGAAATCCAGACTCTGAATTAGAGGATATGCGTAAACTCGGCATAGCCACGCTAGGATCACTCAAGCAACATCCAAGAATCTCGGCTTTCCGGCGTTTCATTGAAGGCTGGTATCTCAGTTATTTCACTCCCGATGCGGCAAGAAGCCTACCACTTTCTGGGCCGCAAAAACATTTGAATATACATGGTGATAATCTTGGTAATGTCGTTCAGTTCATGGAGCGTGAGCATCCCAAAAAATTCAAGTCAATTTTAGATCGGATAGCCGAAAAAATTCCAGGCATCGACAAGATTGACACCGAAAAAACTGCTGATGGTCGATTATTGCTACGATTCAATGACAAGGGTTTTGTCGATCCATTTTATGCTCAACAAATGTCGGATGGAACTCTTAAAGTTTTTGCCTATTTGTTGCTGTTGGAAGACCCCACCCCGCCGCCATTTTTATGTATCGAAGAACCCGAAAATGGGCTTTACCACAAGTTATTAGAAAGTTTGGTACAAGAATTTCGGCAACACGCAACCGGCACAAATGGAGGTTCTCAGGTATTCATTACTACCCATCAACCCTATTTAGTCGATGCGTTATCCCCGGAGGAGGTCTGGATATTATCAAAAGGTAATGATGGATTTTCAACGATAACTCGTGCCAGTGATGATCCCCTTGTCAAAAACCTAGTTGACCAAGAACTACCTTTAGGTGGGCTTTGGTATAGCGACTATCTGGATGCGAGGTAAATCTATGCATTTCGATATACTGGTTGAAGATCAATCGGGGAAAAAATCTCTTGATTTTTTAATTCCGAAGATTATTGGAAACGGACATACATTTACAATTCATTCATATAAAGGAATTGGAAAAATACCTAGAAATATGAATATAAAAAAAGATTCAGCTAAAAGAATATTGCTTGAACAATTACCAAAATTGCTGCGAGGCTACGGAAATACATACTCAATTTATCCCAAAAATTATAAGGCTGCTGTTATTGTCGTATGTGATTTGGATGACAAATGCCTCAAAAAGTTTCGTCAAGAATTGCTAGAGGTACTTGATGCATGCCATCCAAAACCAGAAACTCGCTTTTGCATAGCCATCGAAGAAGGGGAAGCATGGTTTTTGGGCGATCTGCAAGCTGTGCGTACCGCGTACCCAACAGCTAAAGCTAATGTTCTTAATGCCTATATTAAAGACAGCATTTGCGGCACATGGGAAACACTAGCCGATGCCATTTATTCTGGCGGATCAACTAATCTTCGTAAACAGCATTGGACAACGATTGGAACCGAGAAATCTAAATGGTCAGAAACCATTGCTCCAAACATGGACGTAGAAAACAATCAGTCAGGCAGTTTTTGTTATTTTCGTGACAAGCTCCGCGAATTGGCAAATTCGGATAATTAATAAGCACTCATATAATTCTAAAAGCATAGGCTCGTCATGAAAATCCGCGCACAAATCGGCATGGTGTTGAATCTGGACAAATGCATCGGTTGTCACACTTGTTCGGTCACTTGCAAAAACGTCTGGACTTCCCGCGAAGGGGTGGAATACGCTTGGTTTAACAATGTGGAAACCAAACCCGGATTGGGTTTCCCGACTGAATGGGAAAACCAGAAGAAATGGAAGGGGGGTTGGAAACTGAAGCCCAACGGCAAGTTGGAACCGGTGCAGGGTGGCAAGCTGAAAACCCTACACAATATCTTCGCCAATCCCAATATGCCGGAGATTGACGATTATTATGAACCGTATGATTTCGATTATGCCCATTTGCAGAACGCCCCGGAATCCAAAGCCGCGCCCACGGCAAGGCCGCGTTCGGTGATTACCGGCGAGCGCATGGAGAAAATCAAAGGCGGGCCAAATTGGGAGGAAATCCTCGGTACCGAATTTGAATCGCGTTCCAAGGATGTGAATTTCGAGGCGGTGGAAAAGGCGATTTACGGCGAGTTTGAAAACACCTTCATGATGTATTTGCCGCGCCTGTGCGAGCATTGCCTGAATCCCACTTGCGTTGCCGCTTGCCCGTCAGGGGCGATTTACAAGCGCGAAGAAGACGGCATCGTATTGATCGACCAGGACAAATGCCGGGGTTGGCGCATGTGCGTGTCGGCTTGCCCGTACAAGAAGATTTATTACAACTGGCAAACCGGCAAATCGGAAAAATGCATCTTCTGCTACCCGCGCATCGAAGCCGGCGAACCGACCGTCTGCTCGGAAACCTGCGTGGGCCGCATCCGTTACCTCGGCGTGTTGCTGTACGATGCCGACCGCATCGAAACAACCGCCAGCGCGACCTCCGGGCAAGATTTGTATCAAGCACAGTTGGATATATTCCTAGACCCGTTTGACGAAACCGTGTTGGCCGAGGCGAGGAAAGAAGGCATACCCGAAGCATGGCTGGAAGCCGCGCAAGCCTCGCCGGTTTATAAAATGGCGATGGATTGGAAAGTGGCCTTCCCACTACATCCCGAATTCCGCACTTTGCCAATGGTCTGGTATGTTCCCCCTCTGTCGCCGATTCAAGCCGCTGCCAATAGCGAGTTGATTGGGCCGGATGGTGCAATCCCCGATGTGAACGCCTTGCGCATCCCCGTTCGCTATCTTGCCAACTTACTCACTGCCGGTAAAGTAGAGCCTGTCGTGCTGGCTTTGCAAAGGCTATTGGCGATGCGGGCGTATATGCGCGGCAAGACGGTGGACGGCATCACCAACACCCAAGTTTTGGAACAAGTCGGACTAAGTCAATTACAAGTCGAGGAAATGTACCGCTATATGGCGTTGGCAAATTACGAGGATCGCTTCGTGATTCCCACCAGCCACCGTGAATATGCCAGCGCGACGTTTGACGCTTATGGCGAGCGTGGCGGTTGCGGTTTCAGCTTCGGCAATGGTTGCGGCGGCGGTTCCAACCCGGTGGACTTGTTCGGCGGCAAAAAGCTGACCCGACACGGCGGCGAACCCATCAAATTCTCGCCACGCAAGGCAGGTTGACCATGCTGATACTGAAAGTGGTTTCAGCCTTGTTGAGCTATCCGCAAGCCGAGTTACTGGGTGCTTTGGACGAGTTAGCCGCCGTGGTCGCAGCGGATGCCGAATTACCCAATCAACAGCAAGCCGGATTGATATCGTTCATCAACATCCATAAGCCTATGGATTTGATCGAGTGGCAGCAGCGTTATGTGGAGTTGTTCGACCGGGGCAGAAACTTGTCCTTGCTGATCTTCGAGCATATCCACGGCGAATCCCGCGACCGGGGACAGGCGATGGTGGATTTGCTGCGAATCTACCGGGAACACGGGTTTGAACTTGCCGCTAAAGAATTGCCGGATTACATCCCTCTGTTTTTGGAATACCTGTCACAACGCCCCAAGGACGAGGCCCTAGACTTGTTGCGCGGCGCGTTGCCGGTGCTGCACCTACTGGGAGCGCGGTTGGCGGAGCGGGGTAGCCCTTATGCCGCGCTGTTTAATGCCTTGGTGGCATTGGCCGGTGAAGCCCCAGCCTCCGAAGGGCTACGCAAGCAAGCCTCCGTCGAAGACCCGGATGAAACGTTGCTGAGGATGGATGAAATCTGGGAGGAGGAGGCGGTCAGCTTTGTGGGCAACCCCAAAGCTTGCCAAACCCAGGCAGTGGACCAGCCTTTGCGATACAGCCCACGAACCAGCGTCAAGGGTTAAGCCTTGTCATTAAATTTCGTCGTTCCGGCATGGACCGCCGGAACCTAGGCTCCAAGGATGGCGCGGCTTGCGAGCATCCATGCAATCTGGATACTGGCGATCCATGCCGTTATGAGGGATTATCTTAATGGCATTGACGCAGGCGAGTGTAAACTTAATAAGCTCAACATTTTGAGGACAACATGAATTATCTCGATAACTTTCTTTTTGGTTATTACCCCTATATCGCCATGACTTCTTTCTTGCTCGGTAGCTTGGCCCGCTATGAGCGCGGTCAATTCACTTGGCGTTCTGGTTCCAGCCAATTGCTGCGGACCAAGGATTTGCGGCTCGGCAGCAACCTGTTCCATGTTGGCATCTTGCTGTTATTTGTCGGCCATTTCGTCGGATTGTTGATGCCACCCTGGCTTTACCATGCCATGGGGTTATCCACCTCAGCCAAGCAAGTGTTGGCAGTCATCGCCGGCGGGGTGTTTGGCGGCATTTGCGCTTGGGGTTTGTACATCTTGCTCAAACGCCGTTTGACCGACCCACGCATCCGCGCCACCAGCAGTCGCATGGATATCGGCATATTGTTTTTGATCGCCGTGCAACTGGCCTTGGGGCTGTTGACCCTGCCAGTTTCTCTCTACCATCTGGATGGCAGCAATATGTTGCATTTGGCGGAATGGGCGCAACGCATCGTCACCTTCCACCCTGGAGCGGTGGAAGTGCTGGCCAATGTGGGCTTTATCTTCAAGTTACATTTGTTCTTTGGCATCACCTTGTTCTTGGTTTTTCCTTTCAGCCGTTTGGTGCATATTTGGAGTGTGCCTGTGGGGTATGTGGGGCGGCCTTATCAAGTGGTTCGCAAGGGTTGATGGCTAGCCATGGTACGCTTGCCTTGTCCGTGTAGTTAATCGCTCGCTAAGCTATTGCGCCAATACTGGCTTTCCTTCTCGAACAGACGGTTCGCTTCCGCTGGTCCCCAAGAGCCTGCTGGGTAGGTGTGGATAAAATCGCGTTCCACCGCCCACACCTTTAGCACAGGATCGACCGCCCGCCACGCCCAGTTTTCCTCGTCTGAGCGCAAAAACTGCGAAGTGGCCGCCGGAGCGGCTCGCGGCCATGGAGCGGCTGTGCAAAGGCGAGTTCGAGCGTCGCTTCGCTCCAACCGCTTGGCCGAATGGTCGTGGATTGGGTGGCCGGATGTCCGTGGAATGGCTGGCCGAATGGCGTGGAATACGCAGGCATCGCCATTCCATTGACGGAAATCTACGCCAAACTGGAGTTTTTGGAGGACTAGTAACGTCAGAACTCCTGATGTCTTGGATTTTACGATTATCCCACATTGTAAATTAGCCTGAGATTGGTCCTGGGAAACAGGGTTTCGGTCTCGTTCAACTCGTCGCAGAGTTTCTGGATCACCG
>Ga0118677_10000719_pt1 | contig 71720 bp, 54 predicted proteins | sample AliMusrvi5mmetaG_FD_86154 | JGI IMG/M metagenome (GOLD analysis project Ga0118677, IMG submission 86154) | reverse complement strand
CTCTTTTCTTTTCATCCGGTATTAGTTCTTCTAATCGCGGTGACATTTTTCTTTTTCCTTTTTTCATGTGTCAAAATTAAAATTGTTTTTCCTTTTTGACACACTTTTTTGAACATCCTCAAGTTTCTTCCACTTTGGAAAAGTTGTTTATTTAAAATTTATTGAATCCCCCCCTTTTTTCTTCCAATTATTTTTCTATTAGAAAATCTTCTAAACAAACTTTGGAAAAGTGAAAGAAACTTTTCCAAAGTACCGATCCAACATCCAACATCCAACATCCAACATCTAACATCTAACATCTAACATCTAACATCTCTTTTTTCATTTTCAAAAACAAACTTTGGAAAAGAGAAAGAAACTTTTCCAAAGTACCGATCCAACATCCAACATCCAACATCTTTTTTATCATCAAAACTAACTTTGGAAAAGTGAAAGAAACTTTTCCAAAGTACCGATCCAACATCCACCATCCAATATCAAACATCCAACATCCAACATCTAACAACTCTTTTTTCATTTTCAAAAACAAACTTTGGAAAAGTGAAGGAAACTTTTCCAAAGTAGCCCCATCATCCAACAACTAACATCCAACAACCAACAACTAACATCTATCTTCTTCTATCAATTAATTTGATTTTAATTCTCTCTTAACTGTGTTTTAATTTCTATTTTTTGAGTGCAATCTACATTTGCCAATTATTAAATCAGACAATTTAGACAAGGTTTGAATGACAATTAAATTACACATAAAACTGTGCTTCCTTATTAGTATCATGGATGTAATTGCTCAAAGCAAATAAACATCTCAGCATTGCTATGTCATGATCATAAACCGAAGCCAACTTAAAAAGAAACCGATGATAAAACAAAAACACTCTCACTTCAATGATCAGCATGACAATTCTTGTCTGATGCTGAAAATACCTAACAGAATAATTTGATCACACGTAAAAACAAAACAACTCAATACAGAAAAATTTAAAATCAGAAGTATGAAAACTAAATTCTTTACCACTTTACTAATGACATTTGCCATGTCGTTAATTTTCTTTTCAGCAAGCCGGGCACAGGTGCCATCAAGCTATCAATGCTCCATCCGGAATGACTCACTGACGAGTTCCACGGTTTATGAATTCGACATTTATTTGCAGAACACCGACCTGTCGCATGTCTTTGAATTCGATCTTTTTCAGGCGGGAATACTTGTGAACCCATCTATCGTGAACGGAGGAACCATCACGGCAACCATCGTTTCAGGATCATCGCAGCTTGTTGCATCACAACAGCCTGCATCATTAACTTTCAGTGCAGCCCAAAACTGTATCAAGATAGGTCCTGGGGGAGTTGTTCCGCATGGGTCTGCCACGATCATTTCAACAACAGCGCCGGGAACAAGAATAGCCCGCATCAGGCTGACAAATACTGTTGCCTTTGGGCAATTTGCTCCCAACTTTTCATTTAATTTCACAGCAAGCCCCTATAATACTGCTGTCTTTGCTCTTGACCAAACATCGCCTTTCCTGGGAGTGAGCATTGTCAATTCAGCAGATCATACGGTATTGACCATGGCCAACCCCATACTTAATTCACCGGTTACTGCTTTCAGCATGACTGGCGGCGGATCTGATTGCACAGGAAGCGGAATAGCTGTCGGATTAAGCGGTTCTCAAACAGGAGTACTTTACAGGTTATTGAAAAATACCATACCCGTCGGAGCATACGTTGCAGGAATAGGCTCTGCGCTTTCTTTCGGACCACAAACAGCAGGCACATATACATCCACAGCATACCGCAGAGCTACTTACCTGACAGGAACAATGACAGGAAACGTTACAGTGACGGAAGTAACTGTTTTACCTACCTTATCGGGATTACCTACCGTTTGTTCAGGACCAACAGGCATTGTCTATACCACCGAAGCTGGCAAGACCAATTATGTGTGGAATGTTTCGGCAGGAGGTACGATCACAGCAGGAGGAACATCATCTTCAAATACGGTAACAGTTGCATGGAACACGGCAGGTGCACAAACAGTCAGTGTTAATTACACGGATGGCGGATGCTCTGCAGCAAGTCCTACAGTTTACCCGGTAACAGTAAACCCTTCGCCACTGCCGACTCTGACAGGCATTGCAATGACATGTATTAATTCAACAGGAAATGTTTATACCACAGAAGCAGGAATGAACAATTATGCCTGGACGGTCTCAACGGGTGGCACTATCACGGCAGGAGGAACAACTACAGACAATACAATCACGATCACATGGAACTCAACGGGTGCACAAAGTGTAAGTGTTAACTATACCAATGCTTCCGGATGCTCAGCACACACAGCTACAGTTTATCCTGTTTTAGTGGTTTCCTCTTATACACCTGCACTTAGCGGTCTTACTTCTGTTTGCAGTGATGCCTCGGGCATTGTTTACTTAACGGATGCAGGAATGAGCAATTATGTATGGTCAATCACAGGCGGATCAATCACGTCGGGCGGGACAACAACAAACGATACTGCTATTGTTACATGGAATACCGCAGGACCACAAAGCATATCTGTTACCTATACCCCATCAGGCGGATGCTCAGCAAGCATTACCAACCTTCCGGTTACCGTGAAAGAATTACCTGTTCCTGTTGTTGACGGAACAACTTCTCCATGTGCCGGAACAAGCGGAGTTACTTACACAACCGATGCAGGGATGGCTGACTATACCTGGACTATATCTGCAGGCGGCACTATCACTGCAGGAGCAGCTACCAATACCATTACAGTTACATGGAACACAGCAGGACCGCAAACCGTTTCTGCCAGCTATAGCAGCAATGGTTGCATGGCCTCCGCTCCTACTGACTATCCGGTTATCGTTAATCCAAACCTTCCGGTAAGCGTTGACATTGATGAATCGGCAAATTCTATTTGCGCAGGCACATCGGTTGACTTTACAGCAACGCCAACCAATGGCGGATCAAACCCTGTTTACCAATGGATGGTGAATGGTGTTAATGCAGGTACGAATAGCCCTTTATTCACTTACGCTCCTGCTAACAATGATATCATCACATGTGTTCTGACATCGGATGCAATGTGTGCAACAGGCAACCCGGCAACATCAGGTTCAATTGACATGACGGTGAATCCGATCTTACCGGTAAGTGTGTCTATAGCATCATCGGTCAATCCTGCATGTTCAGGTTCATCGGTTACCTATACGGCGACGGCTGTGAACGGGGGAACGGCTCCTTTCTTTCAATGGCTGGTGAATGGTGTAAGTGCAGGGACAAACAGTCCGACATTTACGTATGTTCCATTAAACAATGACATTGTTTCCTGTGTGCTGACATCGAATGCAACATGTGCGATAAATAATCCGTACACATCAAATACAATTATAATGACCGTAAGTTCTGATCTGGCTGCTGCTGTTTCAATAAGTCCTTCGGCCAACACTGTATGTGCCGGAACACCGATTACATTTACAGCTACACCAACCAATGGAGGTTCGTTGCCGGTTTATCAATGGATGGTGAACGGAACGAATACGGGAACCAACAGTCCTTCATTTGCATATTCTCCAGTAAACAATGATGTAGTCACATGTATGATGACATCTGATTATGCGTGTGCATCAGGAAGCCCTGCAACATCCAATCAATTGACGATGACAGTGAATACTAATATGCCGGTGAGTGTTGCCATTGCAGCTTCTGTGAACAATGTTTGCTCAGGCACTCCTGTGACATTTACAGCTACACCAACAAACGGAGGAAGCACACCGGTTTATCAATGGAAGGTTAACGGAAGCAATGCTGGAACCAACAGCACGACTTATTCTTATACACCTTTAAACAATGATGCGGTTACCTGTATGATGACATCGAATGCAACATGCACGGCAAGCAACCCGGCAACATCGAATCAGGTGATAATGACAGTGAATGCAAACCTACCGGTAAGCATTGCCATTGCGGCTTCAACCAATCCTGTTTGTGAAGCAACATCAGTAACATTTACTGCAACACCCACCAATGGGGGAACAACTCCTGCTTATATGTGGATGGTAAATGGCACAACAATGGGAACTGACAGTCCGACCTTTTCATACGTACCTTTGAACAATGATACGGTTACCTGTATGCTGACATCGAATGAAACATGCACAGCAGGCAACCCGGCAACATCGAACCAGGTGATCATGACAGTGAATGCGAATCTACCGGTAAGCGTTGCCATTGCGGCTTCAACAAACCCGGTTTGTGATGGCGCTTCGGTTACATTTACGGCAACACCCACGAATGGCGGAACAGCGCCGGTTTACATGTGGATGCTGAACGGAACAAGTGTAGGAACGAATAGTTCAATATATTCTTACATACCGGCAAACAATGATGTTGTTTCATGTATGATGACATCCAATGCAAGCTGTGTGACGGTCAGTACGGCAACTTCGACACCGCTGACGATGACGGTGAACGCGATACCTGCAAAGCCAATCATTACACAGGGACATGATACGCTGTTCAGCAATGCGGCTGCAGGGAATCAATGGTTCACAACTACGGGAATGATCACGGGAGCCAACAGCCAGATCTATGTGGCGACGGCGGATGGTATATACTGGACTATGGTTACGCTGAATGGCTGCAACTCGGTTAACTCGGATACTATCAATGTGGTTTTGACTGGCATTAATGAAATCAGTGATAACTCTACACTCGAAGTTTATCCAAGTCCTAACAACGGGCAGTTTAATGTTACGATCTCGACAGCGAAGGAAGAACATTATGACCTGCTGATATACCAGGCACACGGTTCGCTGATCTATGAAGAGAAGGACATCGTGGTAAAGGGACAGATGGATCACAAGGTAAATATTGACACTTACCCGGCAGGCATTTATTATGTGATTCTAAGGGATAATAATGGACAGATCATGAAGAGGGTGGTTGTTGAGAAATAATTAATAATGTGCTCGGATTATAAATCCTCGCGGACAGAAAGCCGGAATTATGTTCCGGCTTTTTTATTGATGAAACATTTGACAGGTTTTGGAGATGAGGCAAAATTGGAGGATGGATTGGGACTAGTTGGATGGAGGTTGGCTTTGAAATATCAGGAGCTGACAATGGCAAACGGCAGGGTCTCTTTTGTTCGCGGATGTGACACTTTGGCATAGTGAGAACCCTCTTTTGCTATCTGAGATGTCTCTTTGGCATAGTCATGAGGCTCTCCGACATAATAAGGTTGTGCCTTGGGATGGGGAGGAGGTTGGGGAGATGTTGAATGTTGAATGTTTGAAATTGGAAATTGGAAAAACAGGACGTTGGGGACGTTGGTGGGAAGGCGTTGGGAAATGCATGCCAACAGGGGGTTTATTTAAGTTTGAAGTTTCCGAAGGTTAATAACAGACCGGCCTGGATGCCGGGGAAGATTTGATTACGATGGAATAAAAGCCCCCAATAATTATCACTTATGTGCTCGGATTGTTCATTTGCCCAATAAGTTATATAAGATCTTCTTCGTTGTCTGAGGCTGACGCCGAAAACAGGCTCAAGGAGGATATGGTTTGTGAGAAATATCCTTTTTCCCATTTCAACTTTTATTCCAAAGACATTGGCTATCTCTGACCTTATCCACTCAATATCCGGATCAGGATCGCCCCAACTATTGATAAAATGAACATGATCGTAATAGAGATATTTATAGGACAGGCCGGTTTCGAAATACCAATGATTCCGGGTGATGTTCATTTTTTTGAAATTGCAAAACATTGACCAACCTTTGTAAACGCCGGTAGGATAATTATCATCGGTGCCATCATAAATGAAGTGATACCATTTACCCACGGTTTGAATACCCCCACCGATACCAATGGAATATTTATTTTTCCATTGATAAGAAATTTCTAAAGTATGTTGATTGAACAAACTATTGAGGGGATTTAAACTTATGTTGACCATAGAGGCGGGATTATTTTGCAAACTATCTTCTTTTGCAATCTTTTTGATTCGTGCAGAATCTACCGGAGGGATGAAAACCCCATCGAATTTCCATCCTTTTTCCATGCTGAAATTTCTGTTTTGCATTATTACTGAAGCAAAAAGTAATGGAGTATAAAACCATGCAACCGGTGTTAAGGCGGTAATAACTACCAAAATTGGTATAGTTCCATTTTTGCGGATACCAATTTTACGAATATCCTTAAACCTGATTTGTTTTCCTTTAACAGTAAGACTACTGTCGGTTATTTTTTCAATTCTACCACGCCCGATTACTTTGGAATTATACAACCAATATTTTACCTTCGTTTTTTCATAGATCTCTTTTGTTCTTTGAGTTTTGTTATTACTCACAAATATGGCCGCTTTTTCGTAAGAATATAAATTCTGCGCATTGATTCCAACTGAAAGGATCATAAGAATAAAAATGAACAATAAACTTCGGATTTTCTTCATGGTGTTGGTTTTAAAATTATGTTGAGAAATTATTAAGGTCTAATAGTCTTTTACGCATCTAATGGCATACCTACCATAAGGAGTATCAAAATAGTTTTCGTATCTGTAGTAAATATCACCATATTGCGTGACAATCCAGGTATATTTATTATTTTCCCAAAACACAGCACAAGTTCTTAAATATTGATATTGATTCAAACTGGCAGAATATTCTCCTCCGGGAATAATGGTAAGTTGGCTATAGTTATTTGAGTTACTATTATTCCCATCCCAATGCGCATTGCCGGTTTCTTTCAATTGGAATCCAGACGCATAGCTTCCCAAATTATTATAAAGGAAATCCAACTCACCCATTGTTGGCAAATGCCAGCCGGCAGGAAAAGCTGCCTGTGCGGCATTCCATGTGTAAAGGCGACCATAAACTTTATTCAGTGTGTCGTTGTTGTAATAAAATGAGCTGTCGGTGGCGAAATCAAGGTTTTCGGCAAGCCAGGTGTAAGAGCCGATGGTGGTGGTTTTGTAGGTTCGGCCATCGCGGGGATCGGTGAAGGTGCCGGGGGTGATGGAGACTTGCTTTAAGAGATCTTTCTTGCAGGAAAAATCGGTGATAGCAAGGGTGGTAAGGATGAGGGTTATGAGAACGATCTTTGAGGGTTTCATAATTTGATCAAATTTAATGGTCATGAGAATCTTAATGCCTGTAATAAGTATAGGTATATTTTTGTCCTCTGAGTGTTATTGTCCAGTGGTACCCGCCTACTGTAGTTGAATTTATTTGTGTAAGCGGACTTTTAATTTCGAACTTATATGGAAAAATAGGTTGACTGACTTTGATCAATTTACCATTAATTTCGGCAATTCTTTCAATTTCTTCATCATGTTCTTCATTTGATCTATAGCTTGTAAAACTTACATTACTTTGTGAATTTATAATCAATTCTGCGAATGGGACCATGCTATAATGATTTCCTGAATCAGCTTTTCCAATCCAATCTCCAACATAGTTGCTATCAAAAGCAGCAATGTTGGTACCTTTGTTGCAGGAGATGATGAGAAAGGAAATAATGATCAATGGAATAAGTTTTTTCATGGTTTTAAGGTTTTTGAAAATTATTGTTCATGTTCAATCATTTTTATCATTTTATAAATTTCTGCGGCAGGGTTTGTTGCCAATTGATGATTAATGGCTTGTTTAGTTTACTTTTTTTTACGTAAGTACGATAATTTTATAATTTTTGTCCAGGTTATATCTTTTAGCAGTAATCCTGTAAATAATTCCAAATAATTCAATCGCACTACTAATTGTTAACCCCATAAAAGCAACAGCCATAGCTCCCAAAAAATAATCACCGGCATATTCATTTCCCATTGATTGTTGTTGTACACCACGTGCAATCAAAGCTATGCTTATACCCAAAGGCAATATGTAGGACACCCCACCAAAAATAAATATATCTCTGCCCCGAAGCGAGTGTATTTCTTTAATATGCTTATACAAAATAGTATTCGCACCTATTGTCATTGTTGAATCGCCAATACCACTGATCCTTCCTTTTATGCATAGATCGTTTGAATACAATTTAATTGCAATCCTATTGCCAACATGAAACTTACGTTGTTCGGTACAAACACTGGAAGTGTCAATGACGGATCTTTGAATAAGTAAAATTCTTTTAAACTGCAAGCTATCATACTTTACAGGGGTGTCCTTAACCTCACTTTTTTTCATTGATAAGTCCGCCTTGCTGTCCTTGCTTAATACATACGTCTTCACTTTTTCCAATGCAAGAAATTTATGATCAATCGCTTTCTTGATTTTTACATCATAAAAAATGTTGTTTCCGTTAACGAAAGTGATCTGGCATAAAATAGTGTCGTTGGACAAAGTAACAATACGATCATTGAAGTCCTGAGAAATGATCAATGATGATTTTAAAAGGAGAATGATTAGTAATGCTTTTTTCATGATACCATATTTCATTTTATTAAATAAAGTAATAAGGTTAAGAACTGTGAGAGTGTATTTAGTAATAAAGTTGCTCATCTTATTAAATTATTGAGGCACGCGTTTGAAACGCGCGCCATAAGCGTTTGAAAGATTGAGTTTCACCAAAATTTCGTCACTCCGTGACTTTTGGTTGCCTCTGCTAATTTTCACTACCAAGATGCCGTCACTCCGGGACTTTGTTTGCACCTGATTTGTATTACTACCAAGATGTCGTCACTAGGTGACTTTGTTTTTCAACTGAGTCACGCGTTTGAAACGCGCGCCATCAGCGTTTGAAAGGCGCGCCAACAGTGAGTTCCCCGGAATTTACGACCTTTGGTTTGACACAAAAGCGAAGTTACGGGGATAACTGTCATTGATGTTAAAGTTTGCAAGTTGATTTTAGTTCTTTTGCCTGAATACTATTTGTTATTCATCAAATGGGTCCTCAGGAAGCTTTTTTAAATTCCTTACATACCTTTCACCATTGTACGGTTTCTTAAATTTCAACATCTCAAACAATTCAATTGACAAACATTGTGCTATCATTTTCATGGTCTGAATATCGTTAAGACCTTTCATTCGCAATCTGTCGTATGTTAGTTTTGTTTCAGGTGGATCATTGATTTTTATTTGATTCCTGATGATCTCAAAAATATTCTCACTTACAATTTCATTTGATTTCATGGTTGCAATTTTATTTGTGGTTAACAGTTAGCTCCACTCCTAGCGTGGTTATTTCTACACTATTTTTTTGATTACTGCGATCCGTTGATGTGCTTGCGGACCTATTTCAATTCGGTTCCCAAAATTAATATATTTATTTCATACGGTTTGCAAAAAGGATAAAAAAAATTGCAGTGGGATTGTTTTTTTTTATGATTAGTAATCTTCAAAAGTCCGGGTCCGACATTGAGTCAGGCCCGGAAATAGAAGCATAAGCGCGGACCTGGCGCAAAATATCATTAATTTCATTTTAACCACCTCTTAATTATCTCTTAATTCATGCAGTTGCCAGCAGCAGTAATTTTGCCAATGAAATTTAATGAAGGATTTGTTAGGAAATCCGAACAAACGAAAGACATTAAAAAAATCAGTAAATTATTGATTTAAATAAATAACCAGACAAAAATCAAAGCATGAAAACATTTACAAAAAGAATTGTAATTAATTTTATACACATAGGCTTTGGAGCGTTTTTGCTCTTTTTAATTACGCAGGTTTCCTCTTTTTCTCAGATTCACAGTGTTGCCGTAACGAAGTTTTTTACAGAAAAGATTCCGTCGGCCACTGCTTTGGGTTTTGGGACTCCACAAAATCCTTTTTCAAATTCGGGAATGGGATCAAGAACAGAAAAAAATAAAACAATATAACAACAATAAAAAAAACGAAGTATGAAAAAAATCTTTGCACTTTTGACTATTGCTCTTTTGACAATTATTGGAGCACAAGGGCAAGTTACCGGCGACTTTCAATCAGGCACAACAGGTTCAACAACATGGTCAGACTATACGACCTGGCAGGTTTATAATGGTACAGCATGGGTACCCGCCGTATCAGGGCAATTACCCACAAGTACCAGCACAGTTACTATTCTGGCAGGCGATGTGAGAATGATGACCGCTGCTGCAACCTGTAAAAACTTAATTGTTACCGGTGCACTAACGTTAAATACCAATTTCTTCACACTCACGGGCGACCTGACCATCAATGGCACCTTTAGTCTTAATGGTTATATCACACTGAATGTGGGAGGGAATTTATTTGTAAATAACCCTTTTAGTCTGAACGGTATTTTGAATGTTGCCGGAACGGTAACAGATAACTCGACAATACAACTGGCTTATTACAGCCCCTCAACTTTTACAGGTGACGTCACTATCAACGGCACACTGACTTTAAACAGTTACAATTTGAACCTGAAAGGAAACCTGATCAATGGAGGACTAATCAACAGCGATGATGCTTTAAACAGTACACTAACCTTTAACGGGACGGCAGCACAAGCTATTTCTGTTACAGGATCGGGAGTTTTCCAAAATAACAACATCCGCAACCTGGTTATCAATAACACATCGGGCTTATCTCCTGCCGTTAACCTGCAAACCAGTATCAGTGTTTCGAACAATATGACGCTGACGGCAGGGATATTCGGAACTTCGAATGCTTCGACACTTACATTGGGCAGATCGGCTTCGTCAACCACTTTCAGCATGAACAGAGGCGAAGGTTCATTTGCAACAACATTTGTACCGCTGACCAACTTTGCATTCAATTTGACAGGTGTTACTTCAAGCACTGTTCAATACAACTCGTTGGTTGCACACAGCATTAATACAGGCATTGAATTGCCTGATGTTTCATTTACCAATTTAACGATCAATACACTTGCCACGATGATACTTGGCAAACCGGTTAACTGCACAAGCATGACAATGTATGCAGGTGTTATCACAACTACAAGCACGAACCTTATCACCATTCTGGGAAGCACTTCAGGAAGTGTGTTTCAGAGCAGCACCACATCTTATGTAAAAGGACCACTTGCACGCACCATTCCCGCAGGATTGACAGGAGCTTCGAATAACTATAAATTCCCGGTAGGAGGAAACAGTCCGTGGCTTTTTGAATTTGCCAACATCAACACGACAGGAAGCGGTAACGCAGTGATCACAGCACAGGCTTTTGACACAGGACCTTATGCAGGTTCAGTAGGTGTAGGACTTGCAAGCGTAGCAACAGACAAATACTGGTCGCTGACAGGAAGTATGGGATCGGTAGCAATTTCGAGCAACACTACGGTCAGACTTAATGATGGCAGCCTTACCTCAGTAAACAAAGTGGCACAAGCAGATGCTTTGGGCGGACCTTATAATACCATGGGAGCAACTTTTGCTACAGGAAATATCACATCATTCAAGGTTATTGATTTTTCAACAATATCCACAGGAACTTTTTTCAGGGTAGGTTATAAGGGCGGAACATTTCCTGCAGGAATTTATGCCATTGGACCAAGCGGCCCTTATGCAGGTTATGCAGCAACTTATACTTCATTCCAGATCGCTATCAATGCTGTTGCAGATATTCCTGTAGGCGGCAATGTTATCTTTGAATTTCAACCGGATTATGTTTCAACAGTTGAAACTTATCCTATCACTGTTCTTCCTTCTGTAATCGGAACCTCAACAGGGACCATAACTTTCAGACCAGCTGCAAGTGTGGCTGCGACAATTAATTTTTCATCGTCGGGCAATATACTTGTGATGAATGGTTGCAGTTATGTGACCATTGACGGACGAAACGGCGGGACAGGATCGAACAAATTCCTTCAGTTCACAAACAGCAGTACGACCACACAGACAGTGGACATAAAAGCTGATGCAGTGAACAACCAAATTATGTATTGCACCCTTGCAGGCTCGGTTACCTCAACATCATTGGGTATTCTGACGCTCAGCTCAGGTTCGGCAATAGGTGAAGACAACACACTGATTGACCACTGTAACTTTAACGGACAGGGGACAACAGCCAACTGTTTATATGCTACAGGAAGTTCAGTCGCAGTCAATGACAATGTGGTTATTTCGAACAATAACTTTTATGATTACAGGGCCGCACAGGCAATGGGTTTAAACATACAGAATTATAACAACTCCTGGACAATTAACAGTAATAGCTTTTACCAGACAACTGCTTATTCAGGAGCAACGGGAACGATGTATGGAATCAATACTGTAAATGGTACTGCAGACGGACAATTTAGTATTTATGGTAACTATATCGGAGGAAATGCTCCACTTTGTGCAGGAACCTGGACTTTAAACACGACAGCACTTGTATATAATTTTGTAGGGATGTATCTGAATTTATCCACCTCAACAACAAGTAAAGTTTATAGCAATGTAATTACAAATTTTAGCTGGAGCTCAAAACCTTCAACATGGACAGGTATCAGCGTGATTGGTGGAAATGTAAACATAGGAACTGATGGCGGCAACCAGATCGGAAGTAATACTGGTAACGGAGCCATCACAATCACTTATAACACCACTGCAGGATCAGCGAATTTTTATGGTATCAACACCTCAATAGCCAGTGCAGCAAGCAACGTGAGAATTGAAAATAATATGATAGGATCAATCACCACAGCAGCCACACTGACGACGATAGGAGGAAGTATTACCGCTATCAATTCATCGAGTACCAGCAGTATAATCAGAAATAATATTATCGGGAGTACCACAACGGCATCAAGTTTAAATGCTTCGATCGGAACAACCACTGCACAAGTGCAGAGTGTAACAGGTATCAACTGTACAACTATAGCTAATGTTACTGTTAATGGCAATACAATTGCTAACTTTAACAATGCAATGTTTCTTAATGGTGCAGCTAATGGATTGAGCAGGGGTATCAAGATAGGCTCGGTGACTTCAGCGATTTCACCAACAGTTCTTGTAGTTGACTCCAACCAGGTTTATTCAATTTATTCAGCTCAGCAAATGACAGGCGCTTTGGGTTCGTATGCAGAGAACATTGCAGGTCTGGACATACAGGCTGCAACTGCAACAAACGTGAATATCAGCAAGAATACGATCTATGACCTGTCGAACACTTTTGCAACTGCAGCAGCAGTGATCAATGTTGTTGGTATCTATGCTTACCTGGGAACAGGTATTTATAATATCATTGACAGGAACCTCATTCATAGTTTAAATACGGCTTCCTCATCAGCAGTACAATACGGGTTTTATTTAGCATCAGGTCTCTGTACATTCCAGAATAACGGAATACGGCTTGGGATAGACAAAAACGGAGCTGCCATTACGAGTACCGCTACCATTTATGGAATAAACAAATCAACAGGAACAGCTGGAAGTTGTAACTTCTGGTTCAATACAGTTTACATAGGTGGAACAGGTGTGGCAACAGGTGCGGCTCCTACTTATGCTTATTATCAGTCAGGACATATCACTGAGGATATCAGGGACAACATTTTTATGAATGTCAGGACAAGGACTACTGCTACCCTTACCAACTTTGCAGCTTATTATAATGGTGCAACGACGACAAACTTCACAAGTGACTACAATATTTATTATGTCACGGCAACTGATGGGGTTCTGGCATTTATCAGCGCCAACCAGACTACCATGAAATTATTAAGGGTTGCATTACCAAACAATGATCTTCATTCAGCACTTGGCAACCCTGTTTTGGCAAGTCCAACAACAGCAGTTGCAACCATGAGTTTGAACTTAACCAACACAAGCGCTGCAGTTGGAACAGGCCTTCTTATTTCAGGAATCAGTACTGACTTACCCGGCAACGCAAGAAATACCAATATTGGTTGTTATGCAGGAAGTTTTACAGCACCGGGAGCAGGACAGGATATTTTCAGCCCGGTAATTACCTATACCCTGATAACCAATTCGTCAATCACCGGTACCGGATTCCGTACAATGACCGGTTTTGCTACAATTACAGACCAGATTATGGGAATAAATAATACAACAGGAACGAAACCCAGGTTATACTATAAAAAATCAACAGATGCCAATGCATTTGCTGCCAATACCAGCGCAGGTAATGGTTGGAAATATGTTGAAGCTTCAAACAGCGTTTCGCCATATAGTTTTTCAATTAATTATGCTTTACTGAGAACAGCAGCCGCAGTGGGAGATATTATACAATATTATGTTGTAGCACAGGATTTAGCTACAACCCCCAATGTAACATTCAATACGCTTGTTGGTAGTGTGGGAACTTCGGTGGGAACAACCGGAATGACAGCGCCAACTACACTGAACAGTTATACAATTGTCGCTTCACTGCCAACTGCAATCAGTGTTGGCTCAGGTCAGACATATACTACACTTACCGGATCAACCGGTGTATTTAATGCAATAAACACAAAAGCTTTAAGTGGCAATACAGTTGTTACGATAGTTTCCGATATTACAGAACCGGGAACAGTCGCTTTGAATGTAATTGCTCACGAAGAAGTGGCAGGTGTTACACTGACCATTAAATCTGATGGTACGGCACGAACGCTATCAGGATCAACCACAACTCCAATGATAGGCTTTAACGGACCTACACTTGTAACAATTGACGGTGGTACAAGTAAACTATTAACTTTCAGAAATAATAATGCCACGGCATCAACCACAGGGGCTGTATTTAGTTTCTACAACGGGTCATTAAAAGATACCATCAAAAACTGTTATATTGAAAGTAATGAAACATCAGCCACAACAGGAAGCATCCTTTTGGGAGCAGCACCTGCAAGTAAAATTGATGTATCTAATTGTGATATTCGCAATGCCACTGTTGCCCCGCTTGGGAGTCCGGCAAATTGTATATTCTCCAACACCAGCGGTAATGTTATTTATAGCAACAGCAACAAATTCTATAACTGGACAGGATATGGGATAAATCTGAACCCTGCAGGAGACAGTTGTAAGGTAATCGGAAATAGTTTCTATATGTCCGGTGCAGTTGCAACTGCGCAGGTTGCTGTAAATTTAGTTGGCGGCAACGTTGATGTGATCACCGGAAATTATGTAGGTGGTACAGCTGCAAACGCAGCCGGAACGCCATGGACAACGAGCGCTTCGTTGAACCCATTTAACCTTCAACTTGGATTGCTCAACAATAGCACTATTCAAAACAATGTTGTAACAAACATCAGCTCGACAAGCACTACTTTTACAGGTTTTGCATTAAGCGGGATGTTTAATTTTACAGGCAATACTGTCGGAAGCGCAACAACTGCGAATTCGATAACGCTTAATAATACTTCAAGCCCATCTTATTATGGAGTTTATGAAACCACAGGAGCGGCTTCAAATAATTTCACACAAAATACTATTGCAAACATTACTCTCACCATGACATCGGGAAATCCTTCCATTAGCGCCATGTATCTGGACAATGGAAATGCAAAGAAAAATAAGATTTACAATGTTACAATACAACAAGCGCTAACAGGATTGGGAGCATATGTCAGTATAGTTGGAATTTACGATGCTACAGGATCTGCGCCAAAGGAATACTCCAATAACATGATATCCCTTGGTACAGGAACCAATATGACAGCCGATATTCAGGGAGTTTTGGAGACATCCACTTCCTCGATGGTGAACTTTTATTACAACTCTATCGTTGTTTACGGAAGTGGTAGCTTCGGGTCACTGAATGGATGCCAACCTCTCAAATGGGGAACCCAATGGGCAGTGAATGTTCCTTATACCATTAAAAACAACATTTTAGTTATCACACGAACAGGGGGAACCAACAGCTATGCAATCAGCAGTGCCGGTTTTGATACAGCCCCATTGATCTCAGATTATAATGATCTTTATGTTTATCGTGATGCAACAAACACTGCGAATTATATAGAATACGGACCAACAAACCCTGATATAAACCTGTCTCAATGGCAGACAACAGGGCATGATCTCAATTCAATCAGTGTACTTCCGAACTTTACTTCGATCACCACAGATCTGCATATTGTAAGTGATGCAAATATTGCCAATCGCGGAACTGCAGTTTCTGTTACCGATGATATTGATGGTGTAACACGCTGCCCTTATCCTGATTTAGGAATCAATCAATTCAGCACATGTGTAACACCAAAATTCCTCAATCTGAACTTTTATCTTGAAAGTTTATACAACATCAACGGATTTATGCGTCAGGCACAGGGAGCTTCAGGAAACCAATATCCGGGATCCACAGCTGACCAGGTTACTGTTGAATTACATAATTCTACAACTTACGCAACCCTTGTTGCATCTTTTCCAAACGTAAATGTATCCACTTCAGGTTTTGCAACATTAAATGTACCTGCAACCTATAGCGGTTCATATTACATTACGATTGTTCCTAGAAATGGGATTGCGACTGTCAGTGCAGCTCCGGTTTCATTTGCTGGAATTACTATCAGTTATAACTATACTACAGCAGCAACACAGGTTTATGGCAAAAACGAAAAGTTTTTGAACAGCGGTCAATCTTATGCTAATGCTGTTTATGGTATTTATGCCGGTGATGTCAATGCTGATGGGGTAGTTGATGTACTAGACCTTTCGGCTGTTCAGAATGATGCAATATTGTTCTCAACAGGTTATCTATTGACAGATGTTAATGGAGATGGCAGTGTTGATGCATTCGACCTTAACATGGTACAAAACAATTCATTGTTGTTTATTTCCTCTATCACGCCTTAATTAATAAAGTTATCCACGGATAAATCCAATAAACCTCATGAAGTTAATGAATATCTTTTAAAAATTGTTTAAAAAAAATTAAAATCATGAAACGGAAATTTATAAAGTTTATATGTTACAGTGTAACACTAATAGTATTTATCACAACGCTTGCAAGGGCTCAGGTCCCTGCAAGCTACCAGGTTTCGCTTATCAACGATGTTCAACCTAGTCCGACAACTTTCAAGTTTGACATTTACATCGTTAATACAGATTTAGCGAACGTATTTGAACTTGATGTTTACCAAATAGGGATATTGGTAAATCCTGCCATTGCCAATGGCGGAACAATTACAGCAAGTATAGTGGCAGGATCATCACAATTGGTTGCTGCACAACAACCGACTACGGGGATAACATTTGCATCAAATTGTATAAAGATTGCAAACCCCGGAATCGTAACTCACGGTTCAGGTACCATTATTCCAACAACCGCCCCCGGCCTGAGGATTGCCAAAGTGTTACTAACAAATTCAGTACCCTTTGGGCAGTTCACGCCTAACCTTGCGTTTAATTTTACGGCGTCTCCTTACAGAACGGCATTTTTTGCTTTCAATCAGACAGCGCCATATCTTTCAGTTAATATCACCAATACCTCCGACTTTTCAATAACAAATCTCACAAACAGAGTTTTGAACGGGCCTCCAATTGTAGTGACTATCACAGGAGTGACTGCCAATGACAAAGTTTATGATGGAAATACAACAGCAACATTGAATACAGCAGGCGCTGTTCTTGTGGGAGTTGTAGGAGCAGATATAGTTAATCTGGTTGTGACAGGAGCAGTTGGAACTTTTTCAGATCCTGCTATCGGAACCAATAAAACTGTCACAACTGCAGGGTTTACCATAAGTGGCGAGGAAGCCTGGATGTACACCTTAGTGCAACCAACAACAACCGCTTCCATCACCTCATCATCATTGCCGATACAATTGATCAGTTTTGATGGTCAATGTACAGGGAAAGGATTGCAATTAGTATGGACGACTGCCTCTGAGACCAATAACGATTACTTCACTTTGCAAAAAAGTGCAGATGCTATTAATTTTGTTGATGTGGCAAATGTCAGTGGTGCAGGGAACAGTAATACAAATCAATATTATGATCTGAGTGATGTTCCTTTTGCGAATGCGCTGACCTATTATCGGTTGAAACAAACAGATTTTGATGGTAACTTTACCTATTCTGATATCATTTCAACAAATTGTACTGATATTCCGAACAATTCGGATTTTTATAACCTGTTCACAACAAGTGATAAAAACATTACAGTTCAATTATCATCAAACAACATAACAAATGCAATTATCAAAGTGTATGATCTAAGTGGAAAAGAAATAGCAGTATTAATGAATGAATCAAATATTGATGCCGGTTATCACACTTACAATTTTACACTCGACAGATCAGGAATATTTATAGTAAGAGCTTTGGTCAATAACAAAGACCATTCAAATAAAATAATTTTCTTTTAAAGCGGAATAAACCGGGTAAGGAATTTGAACTTAAAAGTTTTGAACCTTCTCCGGTTTATTTTTTCCTGAAATAACTCAATACAAAATCATTGAAATAAACCAGGGATTAAACAATCAATTAATTCAATTATCAAAAATAGAAATATGAAAACAAATAAAATTACCATTTTGCTGCTTGCATTAACGTCAATATTATTATTCACATCCGCAAGTTGGGCACAGGTTCCTGCTTCATATCAGTGCTCGATCCGCAACGACTCCTTAACCAGTTCAACGGTTTATGAATTCGACATATATTTACAAAATACTGACCTGTCAAATGTCTTTGAGTTTGATCTTTTCCAGGCAGGGATCTTGGTGAACCCTTCCATTGTCAATGGGGGAACGGTCACTGCCAGTATCATCGCAGGATCATCTCAACTTGTTGCGGCTCAGCAACCTGCCTCTATCACTTTTTCGGCAGCACAAAACTGCATCAAAATAGGACCGGGAGGAGTTGTTCCGCATGGATCTGCTACTATCATATCCACAACAGCTCCCGGAACAAAGATTGCCCGCGTGAGGTTGACAAACTCAGTTTCTTTTGGAATATTTGCTCCAAATTTTTCATTTAATTTTACAGCTACACCTTACAACACTGCAGTCATTGCTTATGACCAGACATCTCCTTTCCTGGGAGTTAACATTACAAACTCAGCAGATCACACCGTATCCACGATGACCAATCCAATTCTGAATGCACCTGTTACTGCATTCAGTATGACAGGTGGAGGAGCTGATTGCAGCGGAACAGGAGTTGCAGTTGGTTTGAGTGGCTCCGAAACAGGGGTTCTTTATCAATTATTAAAAAATTCTGTTCCTGTTGGTTCTTATGTTGCAGGAACTGGCTCAGCCATTTCCTTTGGACTTCAGACAGTCGGAACATATACGGCTACGGCTTACAGAAAAGCAACCTATTTAACAGGAATAATGACCGGAAGTGCTGTGGTTACGGGTTCGGGAGTATTACCAACGCTTATAGGGCTCACTTCTGTTTGTGCAGGAACAGCCGGTAATGTTTATACAACCGAAACCGGAATGAGTAATTATACATGGAGTGTCTCTGCCGGAGGTTCAATCACTGCTGGCGGAACTTCAACTTCCAATACAGTAACGATTACCTGGAACACTGCCGGAGCGCAGACTGTCAGTGTTAATTATACAAATGCGGCCTGCACAGCGGCAAGTCCAACTGTTTACAATGTTACGGTTAATCCTAATATAGCAGTTAGTGTTGCAATTGCTGCCTCATCAAATCCAGTTTGCTCAGGCTCTTCAGTGACATTAACGGCTACTCCAACGAATGGAGGAACTTTGCCTGCATATCAATGGAAAGTAAATGGTGTGAATGCAGGGACTAACAGCTCAACTTATTCTTATATCCCTTTGAACAACGATGCAATCACTTGTGTGCTGACATCGAATATAGCTTGTCCAACCGGAAACCCTGCTACTTCAAATACTGTAACAATGACAGTGAACACTAGTTCGCCAGTTAGTGTTGCAATAGCTGCATCTTCAAATCCAGTTTGCTCAGGTTCTTCGGTGACATTTACAGCAACTCCAACAAATGGAGGAACTTTGCCGGCTTATCAATGGAAAGTAAATGGAGTGAATGCAGGGACTAACAGTTCAACATATTCTTATATTCCTTTAAACAATGATGCAGTCACTTGTGTACTGACATCGAATTTAGCTTGCCCAACCGGAAATCCGGCTACTTCAAACACTGTAACTATGACAGTAAATTCAACGCTGCCGGTTAGTGTGGCAATTGCTGCTTCTTCAAACCCAGTTTGCTCAGGTTCTTCAGTGACATTTACGGCTACTCCTACAAATGGAGGTACTTTGCCGGCTTATCAATGGAAAGTAAATGGGGTGAATGCAGGGACTAATAGTTCAACGTATTCATATATCCCTTTGAACAATGATGCAGTCACTTGCGTGCTGACATCGAATATAGCTTGCCCAACCGGAAACCCTACTACTTCAAATACTGTGACTATGACAGTAAATTCAACCCTGCCTGTTATTGTTGCTATTGCTGCTTCTTCAAACCCAGTTTGCTCAGGCTCTTCAGTGACATTTACGGCAACTCCAACAAATGGCGGTACTTTGCCGGCTTATCAATGGAAAGTAAATGGGGTAAATGCAGGGACTAACAGTTCAACGTATTCTTATATTCCGTTAAACAATGATGCTGTTACTTGTGTGCTGACATCGAATTTAGCTTGCCCAACCGGAAATCCGGCTACTTCAAACACTGTAACTATGACAGTAAATTCAACGCTGCCGGTTAGTGTTGCTATTGCTGCTTCATCAAATCCTGTTTGCTCAGGTTCTTCGGTGACATTTACAGCAACTCCTACAAATGGAGGAACTTTGCCAGCATATCAATGGAAAGTAAATGGAGTGAATGCAGGGACTAACAGTTCAATATATTCTTATATTCCTCTAAACAACGATGCAGTTACTTGTGTGCTGACATCAAATACATCTTGTGCAACAGGAAATCCCGCTACTTCAAACACTGTAACTATGACAGTAAATTCAACGCTGCCGGTTAGTGTGGCAATTGCTGCTTCTTCAAACCCAGTTTGCTCAGGCTTTTCAGTGACATTTACGGCTACTCCTACAAATGGAGGAACTTTGCCTGCATATCAATGGAAAGTAAATGGTGTGAATGCAGGGACTAACAGTTCAACGTATTCTTATATTCCTTTAAACAATGATGCTGTTACTTGTGTGCTGACATCGAATTTAGCTTGCCAAACCGGAAACCCTACTACTTCAAATACTGTGACTATGACAGTAAATTCAATGCTTCCGGTTAGTGTTACTATTGCCGCTTCATCAACCAATATTTGTTCAGGAAATCCGGTAACATTCACAGCTACGCCAACCAATGGAGGGACAAATCCTTTTTATCAGTGGCAGGTGAACGGAACAAATGCCGGAACCAATAGTACGACATTTTCTTACATGCCGGTCTTTAATGATGCCATCACTTGTGTAATGACATCAAATGCGAATTGTGCAAGCGGAAATCCGGCAACATCAAATGAAATAACATTAACGGTTAATCCTGATCTACCAGTCAGTGTTACTATCGGAGCTTCATCGAACCCTGTATGTACAGGCAATACGGTGACATTTACAGCAACACCTTTTAATGGTGGAAGTGCACCAACATATCAATGGCAGGTAAACGGTATAAATGCAGGAACAAATAATTCCACATTCTCCTATATCCCATTGAACAATGATGCTGTCACATGTAAGTTGACTTCAAATGCTGCTTGTGCAACAGGCAATCCGGCTAATTCAAATATGATAACCATGGCCGTAAATAGCAGCCTGCCAGTCAGTGTTGCGACTAATGTTTCTTCGAACCCAATTTGTTCAGGTAATCCTGTTACATTTACAGCTACTCCTACAAATGGTGGAACAACTCCAACTTATCAATGGTTGGTTAACGGAGTGAGTGTTGGCACAAATAGCCCAACATATTCTTATATTCCATTGAATAACGATGCTGTCACATGTTTATTAACATCCAATGCCACTTGTGCAACCGGAAGCCCGGCCATTTCAAACCAGATCGTGATGAGTGTGACTCAAACAATACATATCAGTGTTGACATTTCGGCCTCAACATCTCAGGTTTGCGAAGGTACATCTGTGACATTCACTGCAACACCAACGAATGGAGGAACTGCACCCTCTTATCAATGGCAGGTAAATGGTGTTAATGCAGGGACAAACAGTCCGACTTTCAGCTATTCACCTTCAAATAAAGATTCTGTTGTCTGTATTTTGACAACGGACCCTGTATGTGCTGTCGGCAGTCCGGCAACTTCAAATATGCTGACGATGATCGTTAATGCCATTCCGTCAGCGCCAGTAGTTACTTTGAGCCACGACACTTTGTCAAGTACATCGGCCAGCGGCAATCAATGGTACACAACTACAGGGTTAATACCAGGAGCTACCAGTCAAAGGTATGTAGTTACATCCGATGGGCTCTACTGGTCAAAGGTTACCAGCAATAACTGCACCTCTGCCAATTCAGACACTGTGAATGTTGTTTTGACGGGCATTGAAGGGCATGCTGTTAATTCGATCATTGAAGTTTATCCGAATCCAAACAGCGGTCAATTCAACGTAGCCATAATGACTACTATGGAAAAACACTTCGATTTGCTGATCTATCACTCATTGGGTTCTTTGGTTTATGAAGAAAAAGGGCTTGTGGTAAATGGTAATTTTGAACAAAACGTGGACATTTCTTCCTTACCATCCGGCATCTATTACTTGATTTTCAGGAATAGTGACGGAGATATTCTCAGAAAAATTATTTTAGAAAAATAACCTACAATCAAAATAATCAGTAGAAGCCGGGAGATGATCCCGGCTTTTTTATTATTCCGCCTACTGGAATTTCCGGCATACCTATGATTCATTTTAGTGAAATGTTACTTCCCTATAAGGAAGTGTCGCTTTCCTACAGTGAAGTGTCACTTTCCTACAAGGGAATGTCACTTTCCTACAAGGAAGTGTCGCTTTCCTACAAGGGAATGTCACTTTCCTACAAGGAAGTGTCGCTTTCCTACAGTGAAGTGTCGCTTTCCTACAGTGAAGTGTCGCTTTCCTACAGTGAAGTGTCGCTTTCCTACAGTGAAGTGTCGCTTTCCTACAGTGAAGTGTCACTTTCCTACAAGGAAGTGTCGCTTTCATTGCAGGAAGTAAACTATTTTAATTATAATGTCTCTAAATAACATTCAACCAAATTGAATAATTGATGTTTATAAATAAGAAAACAAGAAGCAAAAACCGGAAAGCAAAAAATATTTTTATAAAATTATGGACGAGCAAGGATATTTTACCTTTCAATTTTCAATGCCGTTTATCCCGGGAGAAAAAATTCGATGTTTCAAATATAGAAAACAGAACTTCTCAAATCCTGTTAACCCCTTTTTAATTTTCTATTAATTCTCCTTTAACGAATATTTTTTTAGTGGGTCGTAACTTTGTATAATTACTAGTTTAGATAAATCATGTTTTACAAATATATAAAACGGCTGGTGTTTTTACCGAAGCGTTTCTTACTATCAGGATTCAGGAGAAAAATATTTCTTGTTTGGATTCCTTTGATCTTTTTCTTCTATTTATTTGAAGGATATCAGAAAACCAACGCGACCCAGGAATGGACACTGGAGAGAAATATTGACAGCATTTATGTTTATTCCCGTGAATATTATGGGTCATCTTTTAAAGAGATAAGGGCAGAAACTTATGTGAAATCAACATTGGGTGGGGTTGCGAAATTATTTGATGATATTTCGTTGTTTCCAAAATGGATAAATGGTTGCGTAAACGCATACATGATCAAAAGAGTCAATGATAACGAAGGATATACTTATAGTGAAATTGAAGCAGGATGGCCTGTAAGTAACAGGGATGTGATCACACATTATGTGCGGGTTCAGGATACTTTAAACAAAAGCATACTCATTTCATTAAGTTGTGCTAATGATCTTATTCCTGAAAAGGATGGGATTGTAAGGGTTCAGGCATTGAATGGATATACTAAAATCATTCCGGAGAAAAACGGTATGGTTCACATTATTCATCAACTGCACGTTGATCCGGGTGGTTTTATTCCCGGATGGCTTGCAAACTTTTTTGTAAGTGATGGCCCTTTATATTCCTTTCAAAAGCTAAGAAAATTATTAAGTACAAGCCAGTACAAATACTTTACTTCAAAAGAAATACAGGAACCCAAACAAAATCAATAAAAAGAATTCTAACTGTACAATTAATTAATAAAAACTTTATAGAAATGTCTCCATAAAACATTCTACCAATGTAAAAGATTAAATTTTATTAAAAATGAAAACTTTCTTCATTTTATGTTTGATGTATTCTTCATTGCTTCAAGCACAAATCATCAAACCGGATCATGATATTGCAATGGCAATTAATTTTGAAAGAAAACCTGATCCCTCAAAGCAGAACCTTCTTGCCCTGCAAGGGTATGGTTTTGCCAATGATAAGCCTCCCTCAAAACATCCATTCATTGACAGTATCAAAGCAAATCGTAAATACCCCGCATGGGCTCCTGTTCTTAGCATCATAGAATCATCGGTGGTTCTTTGGGGGTTGGACAGATACATTTTTGTTGAACCAACAGCAAAGATCGGGATCAATACCTGGAAAAATAACTTAAAATATGAATGGCAGTGGGGCAGGAATAAATTCGGCGAAAGCTTTTTCCTGAATATGGTTACCGGAGCAAGTTATTTCAATTGCCCGCGACCAATGGGTTATGACTTTTATCAATCCATACCCTATACTGTTGGAGGAAGCTTGCTGTGGGTCTATTTTGGTCAATCTTACCGCCCGACGTACAATGATATAATTTTCATGCCGGTGAACGGCGTCTTTTTTGGTGAAATTCAATACCGGTTAAGCTCAGATATTCTTGATGAAAGGTCGAGGGGATTTGAAAGAGTGATGCGCGAAACAGGCGCCTTCATTATTGACCCGGGCAGAGGAGTCACCAGGTTTTGGCAAGGCAAAATGTTCAATGTTACAAGGAGCGATTATTATGAAAAAGAACCTATGAATTTTGCAGTTGAAGCCGGAACTGACCGCATAAATGACGGTATTAAATTAGGCACGGGGCAAATAAGGGAAATGCTCAGGGTTAGTTTTGATTATGGGAATCCATTTGAGGTAAAGGACAGGGAGATCATGGATTATTTTAAAACCAACTTTCAATTCCGTGACAAATCGGGAAATAACTGGCTGGTGAATGCTTCAGAGTATGGCTTATTATATGGCAAGAATAGTCAGGCGGGCAAGAAAGATGTGCTGACGGGGTTCTTCCAGTATTATGATTTCATTGACAACTCTCTGTACGATCTGAGTGCAATGGCACTTGGTGGTGGTGTTTTGATGCGATCTGCATTAGGGAAGAAAGCAATTTTCAGAATGAACTTCCATGTTGGCGGCATCCCTTTTGGTGGAGTAAGCAAGACTTTTGGTTTTGATACTGCAAGATTCCGCGAATATAATGTTGGCGGCGGCCTTGAATCAAAAATTGAATGTAAGGTGAAAGTTGGAAAGTGGCTGACTCCTGAATTGAACGGCAGTTATTACTGGATACATACCTACAGGGGCACGCCCGGAAATTATCTGACAGGTATCATCAACCCCCGTTTGTCGCTCAGTTTTATAAAGAACACTGCACTGGGAGTTGAGTATTTGATTTACTATAATAACAAACTGAAAACCGGCACACCGAACGTGAATTTTCAGAACTCAGAAGGAATGGCCTTTGTGTCTTACCGGATCAATTGTTGTGAAACAAAATGACAAAAATTACTGAAACATAAAAAAGAAGATCTTGTGTTCAATCATTAATTTCATTTTAATCAAATTTTAATAATGCATTAACCAGGGTTTTTGTTTAAAAAAATACTTTTGGCAAATTACGATTGTTGTTTCTATTTGAATAACTGATCTGCATTTGCAAGATTTAAATACTGACACTTATGAAAACAATATATTTTTTAATTACCGCACTCCTGCCCTACTCTTATTTACATTCTCAGAATACAGAATTCACGGGGCATTTATTGGGCTCAAACAATTCTCAAACACATTTGATATCATCAGTTCAATCAACGAACAATCGAGGTTTTCAGGATGAACGCAGGCCAATATCACTGATAGATACCAGCTACAGATCGAAAGAATACCTGGCAAGAGATGATCCCAAATACAATAAAAGATATTCGATACTGGCTCCAATTGCTGGCGTAATAGCTTACAATGCTGTGCTGAATGCTTTCGATTCTTATGTTTTAAATAAATCCTACACAAAAGTAAGTTTCGAATCGTGGAAAAGGAATTTGAAGGCAGGCGCTCCCTGGACTGATGGCTGGATATGGAGCGAGGACAAACTTAGTCTGAATTTTTTAGGTCACCCGATTGCCGGGGCTATGTATTTCAATGCGGCCCGTTCGAATGGTTACAATTATTGGGCATCAATCCCGTTTGCTTTTGGTGGGGCTTATATGTGGAAGATTTTTGACGAAAACGGCAAACCCGAAAGGGAAGATATCATCAACACACCAGTCAGCGGGGCATTGTTTGGCGAAATTCTTTACAGGGTAAGTTCAAACATTCTGGATGACCGCACAAGAGGGGCTGAAAGGGTATTTCGTGAAATTGCCGCAGGGATCATTGACCCTATGCGAGGTGTGAACAGGCTGATACAGGGAAAATCTTTCAGGGTTACTGATAAGGAAGTTTACCAAAAAGAGCCGTTGAACCTGACGCTTTATGCCGGGCTGAATGTAATTAATAATCCTACGAAGTTTGCAACGGGCGCAAGCAGCAGTATCGTCAATGTGATGGTTGATTACGGAAATCCTTTTGAACATAAGCAAAGGAAACCGTTTGACTTTTTCAGGACCAACCTTTCATTCAGTAGTGGATGGGGGAAAAAGTACCTGAACATTATTCAAGCGGAAGGATTGTTGTTTGGCAAAAACATTCAATGGGGAAAGATGGAATTGCTTGCCGGCGCTTTCCAGCATTTTGATTATTATGACAATTATTACTTTGAACTGAGCACTATCGGACTTGGCTGTGGCGTGGTATCGAGGTTGCCGGTGAATGCGAATTCTAACCTGTTTACAAGTATCCACATTGCAGGAGTTCCGTTTGGGGCAAACAGCACGCGTTTCGGTCCCAACGATGCTGTGAACGTGGGCGATTATAATTTTGTTGGCGGATGGGAAGCCAAATTTGAAACCACACTCGATTTCGAAAACATAGTCAGGTTGACATTGAAAGGGGAAGTCTATTGGGCATCAACTTATGTGAGACTGCCGGGACAGGATATAACAAAGAGCAATGCTATTGGGGTTATTGATCCTAAAATATCGGTCAGGATATATAAAGAGCTTCATCTGGGCTTTGAACAACTGGAATATATTGGAGACCGGGAGCCTGACGGACCGGTGGATGTAAACCAGGTGAAGTCGGAACAGGCGTTTTTTGTGCAGTACTTTTTTGGGAATTTTAAGCATGGGATATGAGGGGGGTAGTTGTTGGATGTTGGATGTTGGATGTTGGATGTTGGAGAATGAAACAGATTAAGACTTGAAAAGTTTTCCGGGTCTTTGGGAAAAAATGAATGAATAAAATACAAAAAATGAAACGAATATTCCTTTTAATACCGGTGTTATTTTTAATTTATGGAAACAGTCTGGTTGCGCAAAACGATGACAGTGTTTCTTTAAAACACAAATACAATGCTCATCAATATCTGCATGAGGGCGGCAGATTTCTTACACAACCATTGAGATGGAAAGCTATCAACTGGGTGAGCCTTGCGCTGGTGGCAGGGGGAACGTATGGCATTTACACGCAGGATCAAAAGCTATATAATGTTGCGCTGAAAAACCCCGGACATTCAAAAAGTCCTGTTCTCTTTGTGGGCAAGCAATGGGGCGGATTCTTCTTCCCTCCTGCCCTGACGCTGACTTTGTATATTCATGGGCTTGTAAGAAACAACAGTACAACTAAAAGAATAGGATTCGAACTTCTTGAAGCCATCAGTTATTCGGAGCTGGTTTCCTTTCCCATCAAAGCTATTGCGGGCAGGTCGCGGCCGATGTTCAATCATGGGGCCAATGCTTTTCATCCGTTTACAGCCTTCAACAGTCCGAGGAATTCTTTTCCGGCGGGGCATGTTGATGATGCTTTTGCTGTGTCCACGGTTCTTGCGATGAATTTCCGGTCGCCGGTGCTGAAGGTGTTGGCGTATGTGCCTGCAGCAGTTTGTGTGACTGAACGGATTTACAATGGGCTTCACTGGCCATCGGATTGTTTTTTCGGGGCTGCATTGGGGACGTTTGCTGGGATTTATTTTGCTAAACAACATAAAAATAAGGAAACGAAAGTGCAGGTTTCATCAATTTATCCATTGATGCTGAGTTTTTAGGAGTGAAAGGTGGAACGCGTTGGGAAACGTGCTCCAACAGGGAAATCCTTGCGGACGAAATTTTAGAACTCGCGGACGGAAATTGATAAAGACGCATTATGTTTTATTAATAAATTTATAAACAAAATATCATATTTACGAAACGATTTGTTAACACGAAAAAATCAATGCTGAAATTGAGCAGATTATAATTGTTAATTCATTTCAAGAACTTCCTTTTGCACTAAAAGTCTCTTTGAAATGACTTCAAAGGTCTTTGAAGTCATTAAAAGAATCATTGAAGTAACTTCAAAAAGCCTGGAAGTAACTAAAAGTCTCTTTGAAGTAATTAAAAAGATCATTGAAGTAACTTCAAGAGGTTTGGAAATAACTAAAAGTCTTATTGAAATCACTTCAAAGGGCTTTGAAGTGATTAATAGGATCATTGAAATTACTTCAAAGGGTTTTGAAGTAATTAAAAGGTTCATTGAAGTAATAACAAAAGACATGGAAGGAATTAAAATGAACATTGAAGTAATAAAAAGGAGCAAATTAAAATCTCGTTTAAATCCTGAAAAATAATGTTGGTTAAGAACTCTTGAAGTAGAAAAGACCCAAAGCAATAATTCCTTTTTTTTAATCCGTTTCCCAATATTATTAATAACTTAGCACAATTTTTCATTAATTGAAATTTTACATACCCTTAATCCAAACTTAATTTATAGAGAGGTATTTGATATTATTTTTGTAAAATAAATTTCAAACATTCATCACTCAAAAGATAAGGGAGCTTATCCCACAAATTCAAAACTATAAACAATAAAAAATTAGTGATTATGAAACTGAAATTGATTCTCATTTTACTTTTAGCCTTTAGCTTTGAATGTACGTTTGCACAAAAAGATACATTGAAACACAAAGCTGATTCAACAAAACACGTAACAAAGGATTCGCTGAAACAGGTTGTGCATGTGGCCGATTCGTCAAGGCATGTAACCAAGAATTCGCTGAAACAGGTTGTGCATGTGGCTGATTCGTCAAGACACGTAACAAAGGATTCGCTGAAACAGGTCAGAAAAGATTCAATAAGAATGATGAAAAATTATTATCCGTTTCATGCCGGCAAGAATTTTCCTTTCCGATTTAAGCATCTCAAAGAAGAAGTACCTTATGATACGATAGGGAAACAAACCAGGTTTGTGCCATCGCTTATTATTCCGGCTGTATTGATCGGCTATGGATTAACAACCATAAGTTATCATGGTCTTTATAGCAGTTGGCAGGCCGATGAGGATATTGACAGACTATTTAAAACAGATAAATTCCCGATTGATAATTACCTGATTTTTGCTCCTTACGTTGAGTTAGGCGCATTGGTATTATTGAAGGTTAAAAACCGCGATGATTTATTAAATACTTCTCTCTTGATTATTAAATCAGAACTCATTATGACTGCAATTGTTTTCCCTTTAAAATATATTGTTGGAGAAGAGCGACCTTACAGCTATGAACTTGGTGAGGCAGGAGTGCCCCTCAGTGTGCGCAAACAAGATAAAAATGCTTTCGTATCCATGCCTTCAGGCCACACAGCACAAGCATTTTGTGCCGCAACTATCGTGTTTCGTGAGTATCGTTATAAAAGTGTGTGGTATGGTGTAGGGGCTTATACACTTGCAACCACCGTAGGATTGTTCAGAATGATCAACGATCAGCATTGGGAAAGTGATGTTCTGATTGGCGCCGGCATCGGGATATTTTCAGCAAATATGGCTTATGCTTTTCACGAACACCGCTGGGGAAGGCACCAGGTAGTTTTGCTTCCGACATACGACGGGATCAATAAGGGGTTTATGTTCTCCCTGAATCTTAATAAATATAACAAGCAGGTTAAGAACAAAGTTTTGTTTTAAAAATAAAAAAGTTTCGGGTTTTAGGTTTCAAGTTACGAGTTTCAAGTTGCAGAACTTTAAACATTAAACCTTGAACTTTCTAAAAACGATCAAAATGAAAACAAATATTCTCAGGCCAATAATATTACTGGCAATTTATATTGGTTTAACAAACCAATCATTTTCGATGGTAAACAAGCATGATTCTACGCATGTTTACAGGGTCAATTACTGGGTAACAGGGACAATTGACATTGGAGGAACGGTGGCAAATGCGCTTTCGATAAACAGGATCTATAACAAAGCGGCCATGACTGATGCCGATTTTGCACGGTTGAACAAAAATGCTTTCAGCAAATTCGATCAGCGGGCTTTCAGACAGGACCCTACCAAAAGGGGCATTTATCAAACAGCATCTGATTTTACGTTAGGTGGATTGATACTTGTTCCGCTGTTGCTTGGCTTCGACAAACCCATTGCCAAAGACTGGAAAGATCTTTTAATGATGTACTACGAAATGCACATGGTGGCATTTGGTTTTTATAATTACAGTCCGATGGGGCCTACGTTTGTGAATAAATACAGGCCACAGGTTTACTATGATTATTTTACAAAAGACCAGCGAAGAACAGGGAAAAACAACAGCGCTTTCTACAGCGGACATATAGCTTCGGCAATGGCCTCAACATTTTTTATGGTGAAAGTTTACAGTGATTATCACCCTGAAATAGGCTGGAAGAAATTTCTTTATTATGGAGCCGCCACAATACCTCCGCTTATTCTGGCAGATTTAAGAGTGAAAGCGCTTAGTCATTTTCCTTCTGACAACATGGTGGGATTAGGCGTCGGAATGGTCATTGGCGTTGTGGTGCCGGAACTTCATAAAATAAAAAACAGAAGGGTTTCGCTGGGGCTGTATAACGACGACAAAGCAACGGGAGTTTCGTTAACGTGGAATGTGGATAAGTGATGTTTTTTTAGAGTGTCTAAAGTGTACTAGAGTGTCTAAAGTGTGCTAAAGTGTCTAAAGTTGGGGTGTCACTGCTCCAATTTCAAATTTCAATTTCTCTATGAAAAATAAAATTACAAGAAGTATCCTCTTTATAATTGCAGGGTTTTTCTTACTAAATAATTCTTTTGCCACAGAAAGCAAACGCGATTCGGCAAAAGTTTATAAAGTCAATTATTGGGTGACTGGCAGTATTGATGCAGTAGGCGTGGCATCGGCGCTGATCGCCATGAAGACAATCTACAAAAAAAGTGACCTCACCCCTGCTGACTTGCTTACGCTGAACAAAAATAATTTCAGCAAATTCGATCAGCGGGCTTTCAAACAGGACCCGACAAAGGTGAACATATGGGAAACCAATTCTTACTATGCTATTGGCGGCACCATCGCCCTGCCCCTGCTGCTGGGCTTTGATAAAAAAATAAACAAACAGTGGAAAGACATAGCGCTGATGTACCTCGAAATGCACATGATCACACTTGCCATCTACGATTGGAGCCCGATGGGACCTTCGTTTGTGAATAAATACAGACCTATGGTGTATTACGATCAACTGACTTACGACCAGAAAAAATCGGGGCTTAACAAATGCGGATTCTACAGCGGCCATGTTTCAACAACGGTCGCATCAACATTTTTTATGGTGAAAGTTTACAGTGATTATCATCCGCAGATAGGCTGGAAAAAATATTTGTTGTATGCCGTGGCTACTTTGCCCGGCCTGTGGGTAGCCGATATGAGAGTAAAAGCGCTCAAGCATTTCCCATCCGACAACATGGTTGGCTTGGGCATGGGAATGATTTGCGGCATTGCAGTTCCTGCACTTCACAAAATAAAAAACAAGAACATTTCGTTAAGTTTGTTTTCCAACAATGGCGCTTCGGGGTTAACGATAAACTGGAAACCGGATTTGTGATTTAAGATTTGTGATTTAAGATTTCTTGAACATGACCACTCAAAAATATTGCAAAACAATTTTATTTTATTGCAACATCAGTTTTTTGTAGTAAATCTTTTCATCTACTTTTATTTCCATAAAATAAATTCCCTTAGAAAAGCCGGATATATCAAGGCTTTCGGATGGTTTGGTTTGAATGGCGTCATAAACTTTTTGTCCGAGAGAATTCAATATTTGTATGCCTGCATATTTGAAAGCAGGATAGCTGAATGACAAGGTGAATATGCCAGTTCCTGGATTTGGAAAAACCTGCATGATTTGATCAATGTTGAATTCATCAATGCCGGAGCCGTTAGCATAAGCCATGTTGGAGATGGTTGACAAGTAATCTTTGGCTGTAGGATAGCAAGCCGTGGGTCTGACTGCCTCTACAAGATAATAGATCACGCCTGAAGGCGGTGTGAGATCAGAATAAGAGGTGACATTGCTTGCAACAGAATTGATCAGTGTCATGTTGCTGTTGTTGGTGCCGCGATAGATATTATAGGTTGAAAAAATAAAACCCAGGTAATCATTCCATGAAAGATTCCATGCACCACTCATGCCTGCGCTGATCGCAAGATGTATGCTTTGGTGATAGGAGCCTTGTGAAGATGACAAGCCGCAATTGTCGTGAATTGCCAATTCATACCTGTAAGATTGTTGCAATGGATTTGAAGTGGTATCAATGAAGGTGCTTAAGTTACCATAGTTTTGAGTGGCTATTAAATTATAAACTCCGAGCACGCTTGATTCACGGTAGATATAATACTTATCAATTCCTGTCGTTACCGGTTTTTCCCAAACAATGAGGCAATGATTGGATGCAGTATCAGCAGTAACCATGCATATTTCGGGCGCTGCATAAGGAGTTGCTGTTACTGAATCGCACACAATAGCAATACAACCATGTGCATCCCCAACAGTCAGGCAATAATAACCAACAGGTACATTGGTAAGATTTGGAGTATTCTGTGACGGAACGCTATTCCAGTGGTAAGTAAACGGTGCAGTTCCACCCGTAATACTGATGCTGATCGCTCCGTTATTCATACCGCAATTGGCGGGAGTGCTATGTGTAATGGCTGCTGTGGGAGCAGCGTTATTCAGCAATGTATCTGACCTCACAAATGAACAATGAAGCACATTGTCCGTTACAGTTACTGTATAAATACCCGCATGCAGGTTCACCAGATTTTGCGTGGCCTGTGGCGGCGTTGTGCTCCACAGGTAAGAATAAGAACCTGAACCACCCATTGGCACTATGCCCATAGTTCCATCATTATTTCCACAATTGGAAAGTGTTTGGTTAAAATATCCATACACAACATTTACAGTAACGTGGTCTGAAGATGTACAACCTGTAGAATTTGTGACCGTCACAGTGTAGATTGTAGTAGCCAATGGGCTTGCAATGGGATTAGAACAAGTGGTGCAACTTAAATAAGGGGAAGAGTTCCAATGGTAGGATGTCCCTCCTGATGCCTGCAATGACGTACTGCTACCATAACAAATAGTATCGTCATATCCGGCATTGGCCAATGGAAGATTATGGAAAGTTAAGTGTATCGTATCATAAGCCGAAACTGAGCAATAGTTGTTGGTAGCAGAGACAAAATACGTACCCGTTGTGTTCACACTTATTGTTTGTGTGGTTGCACCTGTTGACCAATTGTAACTATCGAAAGCGCTTCCTGCATCGAGCATGTAGGGATGATAATCGCAGAAAGCAGTATCGTGCCCGAGGTTCAGTGAATGTGCAGGATTGATCACAATATGGATGGTGTCGTAATAATTGCAGTTGGCAGTATCGGTAGTGAAGACATTGTAATTACCTGTTTGCTGAACTGTGATAGATTGGTTCGTGGAACCTGTGCTCCATAAATAATGATTAAATCCGGTGCCCGCATCCAAAGGAATAGTTGCAGCATTACAAATTGTCGTATCGTTTCCGATATCCAGATTCAAATAGGGATGCGTGAGTGTTACATGTACCGAATCTATGGTGTCGTGACTGTTATACGTCGCAGTCACATAATACTCTCCTGATGAAGTCACGCTTGTAGATTGTGTTGTCGCTCCGTTCGACCACAAATAAGAATCCCATCCGGGGCCAGCATAAATAGTGGCGGGATTGCTGCAAATTGCAAGATTATGATTTGCTATAACCACTGTGTGGGCATAGGCAATATTGTCAAGCATGATGTATGGCATATCGGTGCAACCAAGATTATGGATCGTAAACAATACATTACTCCAGTTATGAGTAGGTGTAAAAGAGACATTGTGAGTTTGCCAGGTGAGTGAAGTAACATTTCCGGAACTCCACAAAAGCTGGCATTGTGATGTCATATCGCAACCTGTATTTCCACCCATGTTTCCCCATAATTGTAGTTCGCTACAACCCGGCTCGATGCCGCCGCCGGTAGTATCTGTTGTGGCCAGATCAATGCTGAATGCATAAGCAACACCTGCGGTCATAGGAGTTGTCAATGCCTGGCTGATTCCTTCGTGCCAGTTAGAGCTGGCCTGATCAACAAGACCGACATAGGTATTACCATCAGAAGCAGGCAATGAAATGCCCCAGCTACCCGGTTGTGTATCCGGTGTATTGCCGGGCTGGCAAATAGTCCATCCCGGAGGAGCAATATGCGGACCCGGTGTTCCTTCAAAAGAAGGGTTTTGAAATTGAATGACCTGTGCTGAAAGGCTGTTGGCAGTAGAGAGTAGTAGTACTACCATAGAGTAAATGATTTTTTTCATAGGAAGGATTTTAATAGGTTGATACTAAAATTTTAAAATGACGCTATAAAAGTACACTTTTATTTATTATGAATGATCTTTTTTCATCAAAAGTTACATAATAATGATTTTTTTCAGGGCATAAAAGGCGCGATGATAAAAAGACTCAATTCCATTGTAAGACAATAAATTTTAGCAAACGCTGCCTGAATGTTATAAAATAAAAAATCAATCAGGGAATACGAAGAAAACTGAGGGAATTGGAGAAAATAAAATTTCATTAGTGTCCGGAGAAATTATTACAATCGTCTCTAAAACCGCATAAAATATGACATTCCGAAGATATCGCCCCGATGGGGCTTCCTTTTCGTGACATGTATTATTACTACAAAAATTTTACCCGAAACTTCGGGGTTTTCAATCCCGAATTCTGCCCTAATCACGTAGTGATTTAATCTTTGTAATAAATAATTGACAGCGGTATTAAAGTCACTTCGTGACGATATAAAAATGTAATCGGATATTAATGATAAAAAGTAAAATGATGTGAAGTGAGAATGGAGAAACCACAAACAGGGAAAAAAGGGAAAGAGAATCAGGCGAAGTTTGGGGGAATTCTTTTGGCTGATAACTTCGGTTATGCCCTGACTCTCTTTATATCTTTGATGTTTTCGTTTCTTATTTAATTGTTACAATCATTTTTTTACCTCACCCAGCCCTCTTCTAAAGGAAATGGAGTTGCGGCATTGCTTTTTTCGGCTCAACAAAATAACTTCATATTTCATGTTCGATTGTTACAGAATTTTCAGAAAATGTTATAATATTTTAATGTGGAACGCTACTCCGTTATTTAATTTCACGCAAAATGGTATAAGAGACGAAGCCTCGATGCAATCATTCCTTTATGATCCTCATTACCTCCGTCCTGTTATTGATCTGCAACTTTAAAATGTAAACCCCTTTTGCAAATTCTCTGATATCAATGTTAGTTGTTCCCTGCTGCAATTTTTGTTGCATGACAATTTGCCCCTGTATATTTGAGATTTCTATTGTAGCGTTTTGCGCTGTCTCAATATTGACCTGATCAGTTGAAGGGTTTGGATAAACGGCTATCTCTGAATCCGGCGAAATTTCCTGTCTGATCCCTACAGTAATACAACCTCCGGCATAGTGTTGCTCAATGTATGAAATGACCGACTGCATATCGGAATTTGATAAAGCATTGCTGTAAATGATCATTTCAGCAACATCCCCTTTCCAATAATTGGTATATACCCCATTATCATACCCTATTTTGTATGCGTCATTGGGAAAGGGGGCAGAGGCGTTTACACCATAACCAATTCCTGAATAACTATCAAGGGTCAATTGTAATGAAGTGTTTAAAACTTTCTTTACAATAAAAAGTGTTGCCGGAAAACCTGCATTTGGAAGGCTGTTATTCAAGGCGTCCAATTCATAACTATCATTAAAGAGTTCTTCCCGTTGCATTGAAATATAAAGATGCCTGCAAATAGTGAATCCAATGTTAGATTTTATTGAAAACAATACACTGTAATTGTCGCCTTCAGACATATTTTCGCCGGAGGCTATTATAAACACTGTCATTGAGGAGTCAGAAATTCCATTGATGGTATCGCCATTCAGCATATCATTGAATCCATCAAATCGCAGAACGGGCCGTCCACACAGAACATTCGGAACAAGGATGGGCTGTTGGGCAGTATCAACCTGCAAACAATTATTGCCTGATCCGCTGAGATCATTCCATATTGATACTTTATTTCCATTAAGCACAACACCACTGTCGGACCTCAACCACAGTGACAGACCCGGCAACTGATCAGGTGTGAATTGGGCTGTAGCCTGACTTAATGTAAATGCAATTACAATTGAGAAAATTAATCGTTTCATGGTTTGTCATTTTTAAATGATAACTCTCCAATTAGTCTTGCTCTGTACATATGGCACAAAGGTAATTTTTCGAAAAGCTTTGTTTCACACAAAGTCGTAATGATACATTGAAAAATCAGTGTCCATTCATAAAGCCTTCAATATTGAATAATCATAAATGATCATTCGCAGACTTTATTTATTCCCCAGATTAAAACTACAACCAAGCACAGCCATTGTTTCTACAAAACCGAAATGCTGCTTTGCTATGCCTCCTTCGCTGCTTGTTCTGTCATTTGGAAGGTCAATTAAACCACCCTTAACACGTGCCAGCAAGAAAAAATGTTTGAAAAAATTAAACTGCATTCCCAGTCCTGTAGTAGCGCTGAAGCCTGACAAATGATAACCCCAAACAGTAGCGCTGTGAGAATTGCTATTGACACCGAGTACACGGGAGATAGTATTGGTAACTACTCCACCCAGACCACAGTTTTCAATTGCAGAGAATGAAAAGTTTTTATTGACAGATGTCCATAGATTATCTGTTCTTCCTAACTCAAGACTTATGTCGTTAAGCCCGCTGTAATTTTCATATTGTGGAACAAATCCATTGGGAAGCGTGCACAAATAATTGTCATGGGGAATATTTGTACCCATATCTTCGCCCACCAATACCAAAGCATTGTTGTAATATCCGGCATTGAGGCCACTGTTGATGTTACCCGTGAGATGTGTTGCCTGTTGTAGTAAATGATATTTCATGTGGTCGGCACCCAGGGAAATGGAATATTTATCATTCAGATAAAAACCAATCCGGTAATCATACTGCGAATGGGTTATTTGCATCGGTTGCACATAGCTCAGTAAAGTTTTTGTAGGATTGTCGCTGGCTTTCACATTGGAAATGGTAAAATCATAATTATTACCTGAGAAACGAATGTCGCTTTTTGTATAAGCCGAACGGTTGTATCCCCAATAAAAAAAGAAACGTCCGTGTGTAAACTTGTTTGTTTTTGTCAGAGCAGCAATTCCACTTCCGGGAGTTGAGGATTGTGAAGTTTGAAAAGTACCGGCCAATACTGTGCCGGCATTTGGAGTTTGTGACTTTCCGCTGTAAACTATCGCAAACAGTGAAATAAGAATAATGCAAATTGATTTTTTCATATAGTTGTTTTTTAAGTTAAGGATTTCGGATCATTAATATTAAAAAAAATTGCACTTTATGACTGCTTTTATTGACTGTTGTGGGTCTAAGAGAACTTCTTTTCTACCTCACCATTTTCAAAGTCAACAGTAAACCATCATCTTTTGAGGTTGTAAATATAAACATTTTCTCAAAAAGACATACTATATTTAAAAAAAAAGTAAAAAAAAATATTTCTCTTCTTTAGCTAATTCTTCCTATCAATATGCCTTTACTCCGGGATTTTTTTTCACACTTAGAACGCAAAGAAAAAAGGAACGCAGTTGACACGGATTAAACGGATGATCACGGATTGTTCGTTTTTCAATAATTTTCAAAGTTAAATTCTTTGTCTAAATTAAATTCTCCGTTCATTTTATTTATCCTGTAAAATGCTCCTCCTTCAAATACCAATGAATTATTAGAACCATAACATCCGTCGCTATCTCCTTTGCAAAAGACAAAAGTGAAATTGAGGTGCCCGGGCTTTATATCAGCGCCACCCTGACTAAATTTTGCATTTTTAAAGACATCAATAATGATGTTTTTTTGTTTGGCATTCAACAGATGCCGGCCTTTCCAGTTTTGCATCCACAGTTGTTTAATGCTATCGAAGGGATAGTGATCAGAAAGGAGGTCACCATTCTTTAATTTAGTTGTGTTGGTGTTATTGGAATCGTTGATGGATTTTTGATTATTGGCGGGTTGAATTGAACAGGAAAGAATGCCCAGGATAGTGAGGAATAGGATTAATATTGGGAAGGTTTTTTTCATGAGTTTTGTCATAATATTATTTTACTGTCCGGCACCAATGACCAGTTATTATTAAAAGATTTTTCTAAGCCCTTTAAATTTTAAAATATTCTTATTGCTATCCTGAATATAAACGTTGTCCAAAAAGATATTTTTTTCAATTTCCTTTTCCTTTAAACCCTGTAAAAACATCATCATTTGATCAGATAATCTATTCCCTTCTGCATGAAATCTATTAACCTCCTTTGATAATCTGTCAAGCTGAACCAGGTCGTATTTAAGAACATGAAAAAGTTGCAAACTATCTTTTTTAAGAATATAAGCGTTCACCCCTTTTGGTGTATCCCATGACTCATAATATTTACTCTTTGATGCAGGAAGGTTGGCAATAGTGTATTTAATAACAATGTCGGAAGTGTCGTAATTTAATTTCGAAAAATTAACCGATTTGCACAATGAATCCAGCCTGGTTTGTGCCTTTGTTTCTGCAAATGCCCATTCATCATAAATTTTGGAAATTCTTACATCATTTGGAGTCATTGCCTCTGTTTCACCAAACAAAGAAATGAATTTTTTCTTCGGTATTTTTTTGTTTGCTTTATTATAGTAGTCTGTTTTCAGAGAATACGTTATTATTGTATCATAAGTATTGTATGGCGGCATTGTATTGGTTAAAATCATACTATCGCTGGACAGGTAGTCAATCAATTTTATACTCCCATTATCCCAATAGACTTTGATAGTATCTAACTTGATTTTGGAATTAGTTTGCGCCCAAAGCTGATTGAAAAAGAATACAAAAAAAATGACGTAGAATGCCGTTTTCATGATTAGCTGTATTGTATTTAAGCAATAATGTGCATCGAAAATTTAATTCGGTTAAAACTGCCGTCACTACATGACTTTTCTTAGCATTGAAATTCCTTTTACCAGGATGCTGTCACTCTGCAGCCTTTCTCAGCATTAATTTCTTTGCTAATCCTTTTTGATGCACATTTCACCATCGGGGATTGTCATTCCTTCCGGATAATCGGAATTATAAAACATAATAGACATGGTAAAGCAATCTCCTGTGGTTTTTATTATCGTAGCAACTATCCTGTCGCCCTTTTTTATTGGAAGAGTATCATTCAATACCCGCTCACATGTCATTTGATATTTACAATCGTTGAGCCATTTGATTTTCCAGATCATTTGAAGGACACCATTGCTGTAACCGTTCTGGGTTGAATCAGTTCTTAATTCAATCGTATTTGGAATATCCGGGGTGTAGAATTTTCCTGTCCTGAATTTAGCACAGTCAACAACCTGCGCATTGCAGGTGATCGTAAGCAGGATCAGTGTGAGAAAAGTTAAAGTTTTTTTCATGGTGGCTTTTATTTGATTTTTTTTGAGTTTTCTTTCATGCAGCAACGGCGCATTCTGTTTATGGTCTTGGCGGTTCGCACGGATTGCATCCAAAATTAAAAAGAATTTTGTACCCACCGGTTTGTCCGGCAATGATTGTTACCTGACCAAAACACCTTGCCAACCAGATCTTGCAGGATGACGAAAAAGAAATGCCTGTAGTTTTTGAATAATTTTCGGTCATGTAGTAATTGTATGTTCCGGCATCGAGGGGTGCAGAAATAATTCCTTCATTGTTGGTATTTACTCTGAAAGGCTGGCTGCCGGCAATTGTGTTTTGCAACATGATCGTCGAATTACTCAGGGGGTATTCTGTCTTGAAATTATCAAGGATCTCCTTTGATGGCGCAGCGCCTCCGCAATAATCATTTTTATAAACGACATGGACTGTAGAATTATTAACCGTAGTCGTTGTTTTAACGGGAGCAGATTTATCGGTAATTTTATCGGTGCTTTTTGTTGGCTTGCGGACAGTGTCGGTAGGTGCTTTGGTTATTGAGTCTTTCGTTTGAACTTTTGTTTCTGGTTGAGGGTTGGAACAATTGGCAAAAACGATGGTAATTGCAAGAATGAAGAGTGTTTTGATAAACATAGTTTTTATTATTGGTGTATTCATCAGAGTCAATTTTTGTGTGTATTCCATAAGTTTGTGTTGTGTTTTTTTCAAATTCGGTAATGATGTTCTGTTAGTACATTTACAAATTGATTCGTTTTAAAACTGCCGTCACTCCTTGACTTTTCGCTTCATTTTTTCATTCGTTCTACCATACTGTCGTCACTCCATGACTTTTTTTAAGTTGATTGTTTAACTGATTAAATTTTCCCACTGTCATTAATCGTTCAATCCCTTTCCTTCGAGGATTTGCGGGATGGATTTTTCAACTCTTGCATTGCGGGTTTTGGATTGTTTGGGCGCTGAAAAATAAAGAAGGTAGGCTCTTTGCCGTCCCGGTGTCAATGCTTCGAAAGCAGTTTTCAGTGCGTAGTTTTCATTCAGTTTTTTTTGAAATTCTTCTGCAACCGGAAATTCGGAACTCTTTTTAAAAACCGGTTCCAGTCCGGCTTTTTCAACTTCAATGGCTTCATAAATGTAGGCTTTGATGACGGGTTCCAATTTTACTATTTCACGAACATTCGTAAAGCGGATCTGTCGCCTCACTTGTACATTCCCGGTTTGCTGTATCAGAATTCCGTGGGTGTCCTGCAACAGGGAGCCTTTGAAAAACAGCAGCGCACAGTATTCTTTAAATCCGTGCATCAAAACGATGTTGTTATTCTGAAAAGAGTAACAGGGCCAGCCCCACTTCAACTCTTCGGTGAGGTTGCAATCAAGAATGATGGTTCTGAGATTTTCAAATTCTTCCTGCCACTTTTCTGCATCGCGTATGGTTTTATCCACTTCGGGGTTCTTTTTATTTTTTGGCATAGTGTAGAGTTTATTAAAATTTTGTGTTGGTTGAGTGATTTGAAATTTATTTTTTATGTCACGCGAAGACGCAAAGGTCGCAAAAAAAGGAACACGGATGACACGGATAAAACAGATGTTAACAGATTTTTAATGATAAACTTTTATCGGTTGCATCAGTATTCTATTTTCGTTTCGTGTTGTAAAAGGATCTTGGATTTCGTTTAAAACTGTCGTCACTACCTGGCTTTATTTCCGATTTTACAATTCCTTTTTCTCCGCATAAAGTAATAAAGTCAAGAATCTCCTGAGAGATTGTTTTGTTACTAAAGTAATAAAGTTAAATGCTGACTGCTTTTTTGATCCTATTTTATGCTTTGAAAACTTTATTACTTTTTATTGTTTTTTCTTTTGGGGACATTAGAGATATGAGGGACCTTGGAGTATGCCACCAAATTCATCCAGCACTAATCCTTAGAAAAATCTATTGTTTTTTATTTCTTTTATCAAGCCTTGCTTTGGTCATTTTTTCTCTTAATCCACCTTCGTTTAAAAATGCTGTTTCCAGTGATTTTAATTGCCTTGCCAGCAAATAAGTGGTAATCTTTATAAAATTTAACATGGTGTTGGCGCATATTTCCGGGTCAGGATTTTCAATTGCTTTCTTGAATGTTTCATAATTGGCGTTGGGGGTTTTATTCAATTCACGAAGACGGGCAATAAGGCGATGGTCTATCGTCCACAATGTAAGTTTATGGGTTCTTAAGAAATCCTGATAATCCAATTGCAATTCCACAAGGCTGGCACGTGCTACATTGGTTAACTTTATTTCAGTTTCTTTGGATGTTGCCGAAGCCATACTTGCTTCAGCAATATTTTGTTTACCCGAACGTGCCGCTTGCACCATTTGATCAAAAGTGCGGTCGCGCTTATTAAGAAAACGGTTACAGAAATATACAGTGCCATCGAAAATTATTTCCGATTTTTGATAGGTGATTAAATTCATGTAACCACCGTGAGATGGTATAAAACCGTCTTTGTTTTTAGTAGTTGGCATTTTTTATTTTTATTTTTATTTTTTGGGGACTTTAGGGACTCTGACGACGCTGGGGCAGTTGCAGAAACTTCAACGTCGCTGAAGTCCCCGAAGTCCCCTATTTCAGCCCCCAAAATTAATATATTTAATTCATTCAATCCTCAAATTGATTGAAAAAAATTTCAATGTGTTTATTTATTTTGAAAAATAGTCTGTCGCGACAACCTTGAGGTAGGAGCGACAACCTTGAGATAGGAGCGACAACCTTGAGATAGGAGCGACAACCTTGAGGTAGGAGCGAAAACCTTGAGGTAGGAGCGAAAACCTTGAGATAGGAGCGAAAACCTTGAGGTAGGAGCGAAAACCTTGAGGTAGGAGCGAAAACCTTGAGATAGGAGCGACGATGTCGAGGAGGTTTATAACTTTGAAACCACTCCGACAAATCTTTTTCACCACAAAAACTCAGAACTACAAAATTTCACGAATACTATTATACTGGATTTTATTATTTTGTATGATTTCGTGAACTATTATTTTTGTGGAAGTTTTCTCTTTTTTTACTTTTCGGAGTAGGCTCAACTTTGAAAATTTATTCTTGTTGAAAACAAAATTTACTGCCGGCACCGGGAAAAAGAATTTATTGTCTTTTCATACTGGTAGGGTTGCGGATATTCAAAAAAAAATATTACTTTTGCAATAAATAATCACACTGCAAGTGCTCAATGAAAAAACTGCTTTACATTATTGTCTTTCTTACAATCTCTGTTTTTTCGTGTAAAACAGATTTTGATATTAATGCGAATTGGAAAGACATAACCATCGTTTATGGTCTTTTAAACCAGAACGACACTACACACTACATAAAAATAAACAAAGCATTCCTCGGCAATGGCAACGCTCTTGTTATGGCTCAGAATCCTGATTCCAGCAGTTATGGAAATAATCTTGAAGTATGGGTTGAAGAATGGAAAAATAATTCTCAGACTAATTTGTGGTACCTCGACACTACAACAATTTACAATAAAGACCCCGGAGTTTTCTATGCTCCAAAACAAGTCCTGTATAAATTCAAAGCTTTTCTTGATGTAAACGCCGTTTATAAGCTATACATCAAAAACAAATTAAACGGCAAATTAATTTCGTCTTCCACATCCCTCGTAGAACCGCTGGATATTGAAAAACCAACAGCACAGCAAACCGCAGTTTTCCATTCCAGCAGTCCGTATGAGGTAAAATGGTCAACAGGTCTAAATGGCAAACGTTATCAAATCGTGGTGAGATTTAATTACTGGGAAAAGGTATTTGGCGCAACTGACAGTACTCAAAAATATGTTGACTGGGATCTGGGTTCTTATGTTTCCACAGGAACCAATGGTGGAGAAGAAATGGAAACAACGTACAACGGTCAGTCATTCTTCAGTTTTCTGCGTGCCAAAATAGGAAACCCTCCCAATATAATCAGGCATGTTGCTACACCCAACGTAGATTTCATTTTTTCAGTAGCAGCAGATGAATTCAACACCTATATGGAAGTCAATGCACCTTCAACAGGAGTGACACAGGAAAAGCCACAGTACACCAATATTGATAATGGTATAGGAATATTTTCATCACGTTTCCAGATGGACAGAAAATTAGCCATGCACCCGTATTCTTTGGACTCTCTTTACAATGGTCATTTAGGATTTCAATAATTGACGAAATCCGGAATAGTTTAAAATTTCTTCTACTTTTACTTATTCGCCTGTCAGCATTTCCGATTTTCCCATGTCATTAATTTAACAAATGACTGCCTTTTTGTCACCATTATTGACAGAAAATTCAGCTTTTTTCAAAATTCAATATGTCATAATTTCTTAAAAAGCCCTATTTTCTCAATTGGCATTATCCTTGAGAAGGCAATTCAAAATTTCATACTATAACTTTTAAACTTAAATAATTTATAAAATGGGAAAAATTATCGGAATAGACCTTGGCACCACCAATTCATGTGTGGCAGTAATGGAAGGAAATGAACCTGTCGTAATTCCTAACAGCGAAGGAGGAAGAACCACCCCATCAATGGTGGCATTTACTGAAAACAATGAACGAAAAGTGGGTGAACCGGCCAAACGACAGGCTATTACTAATCCATTAAAGACAGTCTTTTCAATAAAACGCTTTATGGGAGAATCCTACGACAGGGTTACAAAAGAAATTAACCGTGTTTCATACAGTGTGGTACGTGGTGATAATAATACTCCCAGAGTAAAAATTGATGAAAGAATGTATTCTCCTCAGGAAATTTCGGCAATGGTTTTGCAGAAAATGAAAAAAACCGCTGAAGATTATCTTGGGCAGGAAGTAACCGAAGCTGTCATTACAGTTCCGGCTTATTTCAGCGATTCACAACGTCAGGCTACCAAAGAAGCAGGTGAAATTGCAGGACTGAAAGTAAAAAGAATAATCAACGAACCTACAGCTGCTGCTCTTGCTTATGGTCTTGATAAAAAACATAAAGATATTAAGGTTGCCGTTTTCGATCTTGGTGGCGGGACATTTGATATTTCTATACTCGAACTTGGTGAAGGTGTTTTTGAAGTAAAATCAACCAATGGTGATACTCACCTTGGCGGTGATGACTTCGACCATGAGATCATGAACTGGTTGGCAGAAGAATTTTTAAAGGAATGGGGGCTTGATTTAAGAAAAGATCCCATGGCTCTTCAACGTTTGAAAGAAGCTTCAGAAAAAGCCAAAGTTGAACTTTCCAGCAGCACACAGACTGAAATCAACCTGCCATACATTATGCCGGTTGAAGGAATTGCCCGCCACCTTGTAAGATCTCTTACACGTGCAAAGTTCGAACAGCTTTGCGACAAACTTATCCAATCAACAATTGAGCCTTGTAAAAAAGCTCTGGCTGATGCAGGACTTAATGCATCTCAGGTTGATGAAGTAATTCTTGTTGGTGGATCAACACGTATTCCGGCAATTCAAGCACTGGTTGAAAAATTCTTTGGCAGGACTCCGTCAAAAGGTGTTAATCCTGACGAAGTGGTTGCTGTTGGAGCCGCTATACAGGGAGGCGTTTTGACAGGCGAAGTAAAAGATGTTCTTTTGCTTGACATCACTCCTCTTTCTTTAGGAATTGAAACCTTAGGTGGCGTGTTTACTAAACTTATTGAAGCCAACACAACAATTCCTACCAAGAAATCGGAAGTTTTCTCGACTGCCAGTGACAACCAAACTTCAGTTGAAATTCATGTGTTACAGGGCGAACGCCCGATGGCTGCACAGAACAGAACAATCGGACGTTTCCATCTTGATGGAATTCCACCTGCACCAAGAGGTATTCCACAGGTTGAAGTGACCTTTGATATTGATGCAAACGGAATTCTGAACGTAACTGCACATGACAAAGCTACAGGCAAATCACAGAATATTCGTATTGAAGCTTCCTCAGGATTAACTGATGATGAGATCAAGAAAATGAAAATGGAAGCAGAGGCCAATGCTGAAAGTGACAGGAAAGCAAAAGAAGAAGTTGAGAAAATAAACGCAGCAGATGCAATGATATTCCAGACTGAAAAACAATTGAAGGAATACGGTGACAAAATACCTGCTGATAAAAAAGCTACAATTGAAAACGCTTTTGCTGAATTAAAAGAAGCTCACAAAAGCAGAAGTATCCCTGCAATTGATAGTGCAATGGCTAAAATGAACACTGCATGGCAGGCTGCAAGCGAAGAAATGTATAAAGCAACTCAGAACACACAACAACAACCTGCAGATAATGGTGGACCAAAAAATGAAGAGACCAATACCGGCAACAACAGTGAAGTTACTGATGTGGATTTTGAAGAAGTGAAAAATTAAATTAGTTCTTATTTACAAATAAAAAAAGCCCCGCAATTTGTGGGGCTTTTTTTTATTTGTGTAAAACTTTTTTTAGGCATTAAAGAATTAAGCTTTTTACGGCATTTTAGGTTTTTTCAGCGGTACCAGTCCATCAGTATTGGTATATAGTACAAGCTTCCAGGCTCCTGTTTTATCTTTTTTCCATTCTGACATGTATGATCCGTTGGAAGTCATTTCAGCACCATCAATTTTCCGTGTCTGAGTGAAAGTATAAGTTCCATAATCATACCCCAGATCTCCTGATGAAGCAACTGTGGCAGCAATAGGTGACAAAACTATTTTATCCTTTTTATTTTTTCTTTTATTCATCATGGCAGTAATAGAATCAACTCCCACAACAGGTCTGTGATTAGGTAGTAGTAGTACTGCATCATTATCAATAAAGTTTAAAAGAGCAGCTGAGACCCCATTTGTAATTGAATAATCGGAAAACTCAACATCCTTTTTCAATAGGTCCTTTTGTGCCTGATCAAGATTAACAGTATCAGTTTTCACTATGGGTGCAGCAGTTTCTGGTGTTTTATCTTTAGGCTTACCATGATTACAAGATAGAATTGTAATCATAAACACCAATGATAGTAGTGCTAATAATGCTTGTTGATTTTTCATTTCATTTTTTTTACAAAAGTAAAAAATAGTTCAACTAAGCCTTAAATCTTTTAATAAATAAATTTGCTTTTCTCCTGGTACCGCTGCGTGAGCTTGAAGCATGACGGGCTGCAAACTCAAGTACATCTTTCTTTTTAGAGTTACTTAAAAGATCAAAAAACCTGGAAAATGAATCCAGCACATGTCCTGCCAGAATGCTTTTGCACTCAGCGCTGATATTGGCATTCTCAGCTTTCAGCATTTCAACGGCCAATTTGTCTGCCGGATGTTTATCATTGATTGCAATCTTCCACAAATTACCAACAACATGGCCGGCTGTAATAAGAGAATCACCCGTGATCATCTCAGTAAAACCATTAATAAGTTTCCTGTCAATTTTTTCTTCCTTATCTGCAAACGAAAAGTTACAGATGATATCTATGGCTGTCCACTTAAGAATATTGTTGTTCCCGGAAAGCAGATCCACAAACTTATGAAAGTATGGATAGATCAATTCCGGGTTGCGTTCACTCATAATCAACAAGGTTTTCGCAGAGCCATATTTAATTTTAGCTTTTCCGGATGTTACACCATCAATAACCATCGAGGTTTTGGATGGATCCTGAATCAAAGCACGGGCAATTTCTGTAGCAGCCTGAGTGCCTTTATCAGTCAGCAGATTGGTTAGTTTATCTTTCATAGTAAATTTATTAAGCGTTAAACTATTTCTTTTATTTCATGCAACTTTAAATATCCTATTGTTTTAAGTAATAATCATGTCAAATTTTCCTGTTTAAAAAACTTCTTCTCTCAGATTTTATTTCAAGAATTCAATTGTTTAAAATTCAGAATTCACAAGTTGATAAAGGCACTTTTTAAATAGACGATTATTGACAAGTATAGGTTGCTTGGAACATTCACGTTTATTGCAAAATAAATACCTCACAGAGATAACTTTCAAAACAACAACTTTAAATCTTAGTCGGGTAGATTTTAATAGAAATTTGCAAAAATGATAACAATCGCAAACGGCCTGGCAAACCATCACGCTGAGCCTGGTTTCCTCGAATTTAAAAAAAAATAATAAAAGTATTCTGACCTACTGTTTCAAATACCTTCAGCTAAGATCAATCTACTACCAGTTTTTTAGCGTAGTTTTTATTCTCATTTTGAATAGTCAGCACATAAAATCCCTTTGCCAGTCCTGCAGCATTTACAACATGAAACATCATTTGGTTTGTATTGAAATGTTGTTTCAGAATTTGTTGTCCTGTAATACTCAAAATACTTATCTCAGTATTTGACTGATCACTGAAATTACCGCCAAAAACTGTTATCATTCTTGTGGTGGAATTATAAAAGACGTTGATATTATCAACTAAAGAATATCCATTAATACCGGCAGGGGTCAATATTTGCGGCAAACCAGCCCACACAAAATTTGAATCAACAGTTATTATTCTGTAACCGCCTAAAAGCCCACCTGCGGTTTGTATGTATCGCGTTCCTCCAGTCCAGTTTTCATCAATCACATCACCAGGTCTGTCAGCAACTACATTTTGGTGCATGTGACCGGCAAGAACGATATCCACATTGTTCGAATCACAAATATTTAATAATGTCGTTCTGTTATAAAGGATTGAACCATCAGCAGTATCAACAATGTTTAAAGTAGAAGGAGTACCATCTGCATTTGTTCCAATCGCATCAACAGGGGGATGATGCATCACAATAATTTTTCGCATATTCGCATTGTTGCTGAGTTCACTCCTTACCCAATTACATTGTGAATCTGAAATTCCGGAACCCTCAGGATTTGTAATATTAACATCAATCCACAAAGGACGGAAAACATCATAGCCGGAGCGAAGGAACAACAATGCTGCATTGTTATAAGTAATAGTATAATCGGTATCCGGTGCAAAATAATTCTTATAATTTACAAGTCCTGTTGCAGAAAGAGGCGGAATTAAAGTAGTGTAATATTCATGATTCCCCGGAGTAAAATATATCGGAATTGTTTTGGCGGAATCAATAAAATAATCACCGGGTTGAGGGTTTGTGACCAAAGTTGGAAAGAGGTATTGTAAAAATACAGGGTCCGCACCATCACCAGCGCTACCAACATTTGTCAAATCACCAGAGGCAACAACAAAAGCCGGCTTGGGAGTTAAATTTCTTATGGTTTCAAGCATTTGGGAGAAGACTACTCCGTTAATGTCGGAATTATTCACATAGGAGGTTCCATCTGAAACATGCAGGTCGGTGATATGAACAAAATTAAACTGCGAAAAACTTTCATTGTAAATAACCAATGACAAGAGAGCAGCACTTAAGAGTATCTTTATTATTGTTCTCATTTGAAGAAAGTATAATTAAAGCAATGGCGTGAGTATCTTAAACAATAACCTATTCCAGAAAAATAGTTTTTTTGAACATGCAAATATAATAGTATGATATGCCAAAAGCAACCCTTAACGCAACTTTAACAAAACATTTTTAATTGACTATCAGACGCCATCCTTTCTTCGGATTAACAGCTATAAATAATGTGATTTTTATCAAGGTCAGTAATCGGAGTTCATTGTTCAAGTATGACAACACGGAATGTGTTTAAATTACTTTTTCCCCTCTCTTGTTATATTTTTTTGAATTAACTTTACAGCCAAATAAAATTCATGATAGAGCAACTCATCAACTGGGACAAATCATTGCTTCTTTTCCTTAATGGAATGCACAATTCCTTCTGGGATTTTATGATGTACTGGGTGAGTTATAAATTCACATGGATTCCCTTTTATCTTTTTCTTCTTTTCCTTGTAATTAAAAATTACAAGATCAGAACTATTGATGTTTTAATTTGCGCAGCACTGTTGGTAGCATGCACAGATCTCTGTTCTGTTCATTTATTCAAAGAGGTTTTTCATCGTCTGCGTCCATGTCAGGATCCAACAATAAAAGATATGGTGCACCTTGTGAATGGTGATTGTGGAGGCCTTTACGGCTTTGTTTCTTCACATGCTGCAAATACTTTTGGGGTGTGTTTCTTCGCGATAAACATTTTGGGTAAAAAAGTAAAACACCTGACCGTCGTATTGATTGTGTGGGCAATTGTTGTCTCTTACTCCCGCATTTACCTGGGTGTTCACTATCCTCTGGATGTGCTGTGTGGCGCTATAATCGGAATATTATTCGGCAGTGTTATTGGCAAAACATTTATTTGGTACTACAATAAGTATATTCTGAAAAAAGTCAATGGTCAATAGTCAATAGTCAAAAGTCAAAAGTCAATGGTCACTAATGACTAATGACTAATGTCTGATGACTGATGACTGATGACTAGTACAGATTCCCGAATTCTTTTCCTGTCATTTCATCAATCACAACTTTGTAAACAAGCACGCCATTAATGGAAGGAACAGAAAATCCAAATTCTTTTCCTGTATATTGCTTCATGATGATGTTCATTGCTTCAACTTTCAGTTCATAATTCTCAATGAATTCAATATTGCCGTAACATAGGACACTTTTATAAAACATGCTGTAACTGCAGGCCATATTTTCACTTTGAAAATTCAACTTGTGTGCAGTTGAAAAAGCAATGCAAACCTGGCTGCTCTTTTTCAAAATACTTATTTTTTTCCCTTCCGGTGCTGAGTGCAGGTAAATAGTATTTTCTCTGTATCCGAAATTAAAAGGAACCACATAAGGATTGTTGTTTTCATCCACCATACCCACATAGCAGCAATCGCAATTATTGATGATCTCTTCCTTTTCGCTAACGTTTGTAATGACTCTTTTCTTTTTTGGCATTGTTTGTATTTTATGATTTTACAAAATTATCAATTTTGACATGCTTTTGAAACAAAAAAATTTGTTCCTTTGATTAGAATTTAAAAGAAGAATTATGATACGTAGGTTGCTGCTGACATTATTGTTTTGTTCGCTCGGAATGCTGGCGATGGTTTCAGCACAGAACAGTAAATACTGGGTGTTTCTGAAAAACAAAAAGAGTGTAACTTTTGATCCGTACAGTTATTTTGATAAAAAAGCCATTGAAAGGAGAATCGCAAACGGGATATCTCTTGTTGACTCCACTGACTTTCCATTGAACAGCATCTATGAAACATCAATTACATCTCTTGCTGATTCAGTCTCTCATTCTAGCAGGTGGTTCAATGCAATGTGTGTTTATGCATCATCTGAAAAAATTGAAGAAATCAGAAATTTACCTTTCGTTTCTGATGTTGAATTAATGGAGTCAGCACCAATCGCATGTTCTGTTGAAGGGGCTGGCTGGGATACAACCCTGAATGCATCCATGACTTCGATTCTCGAAAAACAAACAAAACGCATGGGAGGTGATCTTTTTGAGAATGCAGGAATTGATGGTAAAGGAATACGCATCGCCATATTCGACGGGGGTTTTCCTTCAGTAAACACAAGCCCAGTTTTCGAACAAATAAGGAAAGAAAACCGTATTATCAAGACATGGGATTTTGCAAAAAACAAAGAATTTGTGTACGGTTACATGTCGCATGGGACAATGACCATGTCATGTATTGCTGGAATGATAAAGGGAAAGAAGATAGGACTTGCAACGGGTGCAGAATTTCTTCTTGCCAGGACAGAGGTTAAACGTGAAATTTTTTCAGAAGAAGAAAACTGGCTTGCAGCCGTAGAATGGGCTGACAAAAACGGAGCAGACATTATCAGCAGTTCGCTTGGATATACATATCAGCGCTACTTCCAAAACCAGATGGATGGAAAAACCACGCTTGTTACAAGAGCCGCTAACTTTGCAGCCAGGAAAGGAATGTTGGTTGTGAATGCGGCAGGAAACGATGGCGATAACGACTGGCACATCGTCGGAGCGCCTGCCGATGCTGACAGTTGCTTGTCTGTAGGTGGTATTGATCCTATTACAGATTTTCACATTACTTTCAGTTCGCTTGGCCCCACATGGGATAAGAGAGCGAAGCCTAACATCAGCACCTTCGGACATGTTGCTGCTGCAGGGAAAAATGGAATGCAACAGGTGGACGGAACTTCTTTCGCCTGCCCTTTGGCAGCGGGTTTTGCAGCTTGTGCCTGGCAGATGAACAGAAGTTTGAAAAACATGCAGATGTTTCTTGAGATAGAGAAGTCAGCCGATCTTTATCCTTACTTTGATTATGCGCATGGATTTGGTGTTCCACAGGCGTCTTATTTCACGGAAAACAAAAAACAAATCTCTGATACTTCATTTGATTTTGTAAAAAAAGAAGATGTCCTGAAAGTGATGGTCAGACAAGCATACCTGGATAAAAAAACAGGTGGATTCCAAAGTCATCTTTATTACAACATTCAAGACACCGATGGTCTGTTGACCGAATACAATGTTATTCTTGTTTCGTCAAACGAGGTTTTAAGTTTTCGGACAAGTAACTATAAAAAGGGCGAAAAGCTAAATGTTCATCTGGGTAGTTATACCGGTAGTTATACGTTTTAAGTTTTGTTCAATGTTTAAAATGCAAAGTAAAATATTCAGAGTTTTCCGACAGTTTCAATTAATTTCCATTTATTTCAAATCATGAAAAAAATCCTGGCAATCGCAATCATTATTTTAATAAGCGGGCAGTGTTACTCTCAGCAAATATTATTTCACAAGGATGTTAAAGATACAACTATGGGAAAGGTTGGGCCAAACCTCAAAAACTTTCATCATTTCTACATCGGCTTTGGCTTTATTGGTGGTGATAATAACGGCGCAGGAAATGATATTGTCCTGGGCAAGTCCACAAACTTCGTATTTGGATACAGGTACAAATTAAAAATCTGTAAGCACTATGCCATAGGATATGATTTAGCTTTCAATTCGTACACATTTGCACTGGAGCAAAAGAAAGGAAAAATTTTTCCGGATACCATTTTGCACAACAAAAAAGAAACCTTTAGTTATTACAATGTAGGGCTGTCACCTTACATGCGCTTTAATTACGGGCGAAGAGGCAACAGCATCGGAAAGTTTATTGACCTCGGCGCTTATGGCGATTGGACTTATACAGCCAGAACTTTCGCCAAAGATAAAGTTGAAAATGGCAATATTGTAAAAATAACCACATCCAATTTGAAATACATCAACTCTTTTAATTATGGCGCACTGGTAAGGATTGGATTCAACAGGTGGGTGATATTTGGGAGTTACCGTTTGTCCGATATTTTCAAAACCAGCGACACTTATAACTTCTCTGAATTACCGCGGACAACGCTGGGGTTGCAGGTTGGAATACACAAGTAGTTTATACTTATGTATTAACAACCTATAACTTTGCTTACGAACATCTATCAAAATCATTTTAATTCTGCTAAAATCACATCGTTTTCTCGCAAACAGGCTCATTTTCTTACAACGAGGTCCATTTTCTTACGATGAGCTTTTTTTTCTTACGATGAACTTCGTTTTCTTAGGACAAGGTCCATTTTCTTACGATGAGCCTCGTTTTCTTACGATGGGCTTTTTTTTCTTACGGTAAGGCTCGTTTTGTCAAAATGGGTTTTTTTATATTAAAACGATTGGAAATATTAAAGATTTATCTTTTCCTTATTATCATCACCCCATCTCTTATCGGAAGCAACACATTCTCCACCCTGTCATCATTCTTCACATACTCATTGAATTCTTTAATTCCATTCGATTCTGTGTCGGATGAAGGTGTTTTTTTCAACACTTTTCCACCCCAAAGAACATTATCTGCAAGGATAAATCCACCTTTTCTCACTTTATCAAAGATCATTTTGAAATAATTCAAATAATTCTCCTTGTCAGCATCAATAAACACCAAATCGAAGGTGTCATCAAGTGTGGGAACAATGTCAAGTGCGTTTCCGATATGCAACTTAACTTTATCATAAATTCCTGCCTCAGCGAAATATCTTCTTATCATTTCCTCAAGTTCAGGATTGACTTCTATAGTGTGCAAAACCCCATTTGCAGCGAGTCCTTCTGAAAGACAAATTGCGGAATAACCGGTAAAGGTTCCTATCTCCAAAATCTTTTCAGGACGAATCATTTTGCTGATCATTTTCAGCAAACTTCCCTGCAATTTTCCTGACAGCATTTGAGGGTAAAGAATTTTCAAATTTGTTTCCCTGTATAACTTTTGAAGCAAAGGCGATTCATCAGTGGTGAAATCCTCTGCATATTTTTCCAAATCAATATCTGTTGTTTGCATAATGTTTTTTTTAAAAACCCCGTAACCTGAAACCCGAAACTATTACTTTACTTGTCCGATTTAAACACAAGCGTACTTAGTTTTTCAAGATCAAAAATTTCGTTGGCTGTTTCCAATATCTGTTCAGTTGTGATTGCTTCAATTTTTGAATTTATCACCTCTATCGAATCCACTTTGTTGTAAACCAAAAAACTTTTCCCAACCGAAAGCATTTCGTTCATGCCCTGTTCATACGATATTGCAAGCTGCCCTATCAACTGCAGTTTTGCCCTTTGTAATTGAAGTATTCCCAACTTTGATTTCCGCAATTTATCCAGTTCTTTCAGCACAAGTGAATTTGTTTTTTCAACATTTTCCTGGTCGGTGCCAAAATAAATGGCAAACAAACCTGCATCAGAAAAGAGAGAATAATTTGATTCAATGTTGTAACAAAACCCGTATTTCTCGCGGATATTCATACTTAAACGTGAATTCATTCCGGGTCCGCCAAGAATATTATTCAGCAATATCAACGGAGTTCTTCGGTTATTATTCATATCATAAGCAACGTTCCCAATAATGCAATGCGACTGATGAATGGGCTTGGGAACAATTTTATTGAATGCTTTATACCTTTTGAATTTGTTGCGTTTCCAACTTCTCGGATTACTTTTTAATTCAGAAAAATATTTTTCCAGGATTTTTAATAGTTGTGAAAACTCAATCTTACCAATGGAACAGATCACAATTTCATCCGTATTGTAACTTCTTTTAATAAACTTTTGCAAATCCGTTTTTCCGAATTTCCTGATAAGATCAGGTTCACCCAGGATATATCTTCCCAAAGGATGGCTTGCAAAAACAAGCTTTTCGAACTCATCAAAAATTTCTTCTGCCGGTTCATCCTTGTAAGAATTGATCTCATCAATCACCACCTCTTTTTCCTTTTTAAGTTCTTTTTCAGGAAATGTTGAATGAATGATAATGTCGGAAATAATATTTACCGCCCTTTCTAAAAATTCGGTTAAGAAAGATGCATAAACACAGGTGTCTTCTTTGGTTGTAAAAGCATTGATCTCGCCGCCCACATTTTCCATATAGGAAAGAATCTGGTAAGATTTACGTTTCTTTGTTCCTTTGAAAATAACGTGCTCAATAAAATGAGCCATCCCCTGCTCATTATCGTTCTCATCTCTTGAACCCGCATTGATAATTATTCCGCAATGCGAAACGTAAGAATCCGTCTGTTTATGAATGACGCGGATACCGTTTTCAAAAGTATGTTGTTGATAGATCATGTTCAAAAAATGAACGGCAAAAGTAGTGAGAATAATTGCATTCTCAATCAGATCAGGATTAATTGAAAAGCATATTATTGTTTCAGGAAATATAAAATGCAGGAAAGTTGAACCGGAAAATTTATTGAACGGAAATGAAAATTCAATTTGTTTTTCTCCTTAATTCAAAAAAATTATTACTTTTATGGACTCTTAAATAATTGAAATCAATAGTTATAGCAAATTGTCTTTTTCATTAAATGTCAATCATAAGTGAGAAAATTTTATTAAAAATCAATCCAATTTTTAAACAATAAAACCATGAAAAATTTAAAAAACTTTATCAGGGTGACTTTCATTCTTTCACTCTTTACTCTTTTCTTTACACCTGTCATTGCACAAATACCACAGGGATTAAACTACCAGTCTGTGGCACGTGATGCATCAGGGCATTTAATTTCCAATCATGCAGTCAGTGTGAGGATCAATATCCTTTCGGGATCAGGAACAGGGATATTGCAATGGCAGGAATTGCACAGTGTGACAACAAACCAATTTGGATTATTCACGCTTATCATTGGCCAGGGAACAAGCACCGGTCTGGGAGCATCGGCCTCTTTTTCCACTATCAACTGGATTAACGCAAGCTATTTTTTAAAGGTTGAAGTTGACTACACCGGTGGAACAAATTATACAGCTATGGGGACATCACAATTATGGTCTGTTCCATACGCTTTAGAAGCAGGAAACGCTCTTAATAACCAGGCAGGACCAACAGGAGCAACAGGTCCAACCGGTCCTTCGGGAATTGATGGTTCAACAGGGATCACAGGACCTACCGGATCCGGGGCAACAGGGCCAACAGGGCCAACAGGAATAATTGGACCCACAGGGCCAGGTGTAGGAGCTACAGGCCCAACAGGAGAAACAGGTTCAACAGGTCCATCAGGAGCTGACGGAATCAATGGTGTTACAGGCCCAACAGGTGCATCAGGTTTGAACGGATCAACAGGTTCTACAGGACTAACAGGGCCTACAGGAGTGATAGGACCAACAGGACCCGGTGTAGGAGCTACAGGACCGACCGGAGCTACTGGCACGGCAGGAACAAATGGTTTAACAGGACCTACAGGCGCTACTGGTTTAGCAGGTACTGCTGGTACAACAGGAGTAACCGGACCTACAGGTTTAACAGGAGTTACAGGGACTACCGGACCATCATGGACTATCAGCAGTGTTGCATACAACACTACAGGAACTATCAGCGTTGGCACAAGTATCCCTTCAACTATAACATCAACAGGTGCAGCATGGCTTACAGCCGGAAACAGCGGAACAATTTCAGGAACTAATTTCATAGGAACAACAGACAATCAAAATCTGATCATTAAAACCAATGGCACTGCAGCAACAAACGAAAGAATGCGTTTTATGACTACTCCGCAGGTCCTTATCAACAGCACTTCAGCACAAACAGGCGACCTGTTCTCCGTTTACGGAACATCATACTCCGGCGCTCTTAATTCAATAGCAAATCAAACAGACTTCCCCATTAATGGATACAGTGCAGGAACAGCATGTGCAATTTATGGCGAAAACACCGGTGCTGGACAGGGTGTTTTAGGGTACAACAGCAGCACAGGTGCAGGTGTTGTAGGCAGAAACAACAACAATGCAGGATATGGTGTTTATGGTATCAATTCAAATACTTTAGGGGTTGGAGTTATCGGAATCGGAAATAATATCACCTCTATTAATATTCCTACAGGAGGCGCAGGAAGTGCATCTTTGGGAACCGGCGTTGGTTCTTACTCAAAAGCAACAGCAATATCTTCCGGAATCGGAGTGGTGGGTATTGGTAATAACAGTTCGTCTTTCAGCTCCATTGCCGATGGTTGCGGGGGAGCTTTTACAGGTACTGCCAATGGTTCATATTCTTATGCAACCGATGTACAGGGCACGGGTGTGTTGGGTGTTGGAAATAATGCCGCGAATATCGGAGCATTGGCTGCCGGAAGCGGAGGCGCTTTTACGGGAACTTATGCAGGGGCTTATGGTCTTGGCCTCAATACAGGCAATGGAACAGGCGTGATTGGCGTAGGAAATAACCTTCCAAATGCACTAACACTAAGCCAGGGAAGTGGTGGCGCTTTCTTTGGCAATACAGTGGGTGTATATGGTTATTCAGCTACCATTGGCGGCGGTTTCGGTGGTTATTTCGAGAATAGCGGGGCAGACTATGCTTATGTTGGAGGAAATCAAGGCGGCACAAGTTATAAAATAATTGGTACCGGTACAGTTGCTACCATTGTTGACAGAACAGACGGCAGCAAAGCCACTATGTTTTGCGCTGAATCACCTGAAATACTTTTCCAGGATTATGGAACAGGCAAACTTGTGAATGGCAAAGTTCACATTTCACTTGATTCGATTTTCAGCAACAATATTTTTGTTGATGCAAATTATCCTTTGAAAGTTTTTGTTCAATTGAATGGTGACTGTAAAGGCGTCTATGTGACCAATCGCAGTGCTACAGGCTTTGATGTAATAGAACTAAACAGCGGGACATCCAATACAGAATTTACATGGACAGTGGTTGCCAACCGCAAAGACAGGTATGAAAACGGGCAACTTGTTTCGAAACATATTGGTGTCAGATTCCCGGATGCTCCTTTAAAACTTGATACCAAAACACAGAAAATAATTAAATCAACACCTGTTATCAACAACACTATTGATAAAAAAGGAATTGAAATTTTGAAGAAAATGAAATAGTACGGAAATTTCAGAATTATATTTTAAAAAAAAGACCGGTTTCAAACCGGTCCTTTTTTTTTAAAATGAATTTCATATCAGGCATCAATCCTCGCATACTTCGCATTCTTTTCAATAAACTCTCTGCGTGGTGGAACTTCATCACCCATGAGCATTGAAAATACTTTGTCAGCTTCAGCACCACTTTGAATGGTAACCTGACGAAGTGTGCGATACATGGGGTCCATAGTTGTATGCCATAACTGTTCGGCATTCATTTCACCAAGACCTTTGTAACGCTGAATGTGCACACTACTTTCTTTGCCATCTTTGGCAAGTTCAGCAATAATGGCAATACGTTCTTCTTCAGTCCAGCAATAACGTTCTTCTTTTCCTCTTTTAATAAGGTAAAGTGGAGGTGTTGCAATGTAAACATATCCATTTTCGACCAGTTCATTCATATACCTGAAAAAGAAAGTAAGAATAAGTGTGGCAATGTGGCTACCATCAACATCGGCATCGGTCATGATGATGATCTTGTGATAACGAAGTTTGTCAAGGTTCAGCGCTTTGGAATCATCTTCAGTTCCTATTGTAACACCTAATGCAGTGTACATATTTTTTATTTCCTCGCTGTCGAAGATTCTGTGAGGCATAGCCTTTTCAACATTTAAAATCTTTCCTCTTAAAGGAAGAATAGCCTGGAATTTTCTGTCTCTGCCCTGCTTTGCCGTACCACCTGCGGAATCACCTTCCACAAGATATATTTCGCATAACGAAGCATCAGTTTCCGAACAGTCTGCAAGTTTTCCCGGAAGTCCGCTGCCTGTAAGTACTCCTTTCCGCTGCACCAGTTCACGGGCTTTGCGGGCTGCATGACGTGCAGTAGCGGCAAGAATAACTTTGTTTACAATAGTTCTTGCTTCTTTTGGATGTTCTTCAAGATAGTAATTGAGCATTTCGCTCACAAGCTGATCAACAACACCCATAATTTCATTATTACCGAGCTTGGTTTTTGTCTGCCCTTCAAACTGTGGCTCCTGAACCTTTACTGATATTACAGCAGTAAGTCCTTCACGGAAATCGTCACCATTGATATCGAATTTAAGTTTCGCAAACATTCCCTGTTTTTCAGCATACGATTTCAAAGTTCTTGTCAGCGCCCTTCTAAATCCTGAAAGGTGCGTACCACCTTCATGGGTATTGATATTGTTACAGTAGGAGTGCGTATTTTCAGCAAATGAAGAATTATATTGCATGGCCACCTCAATCGGAACACCGCCTTTTTCGCCTTCCATATAAATTGGATCTTCCATCAGGCCTTCTCTTGTTGAATCCAGGTACTGCACAAACTCTTTCAAACCTTCTTTTGAATAAAAAGTAGAGGTAACAAATTCTCCATTTTCATCAGTTTCGCGGTAATCTGTAAGAGTAAGGGTAATTCCTTTATTAAGAAAAGCCAGTTCACGTAAACGGGACACTATAATTTCATAAGAATAAACAGAAACGATAAAAATTGAAGAGTCAGGAAGAAATGTCGTTTCGGTTCCGGTTCTGTCTGATTCACCAATAACTTTCACATCGTACATTGGTTTCCCAATTTCATATTCCTGTTCAAAAATTTTACCATCCCTGTAAACCTTCACAGTTAAATGCGAAGAAAGGGCATTCACGCATGAAACACCTACTCCATGCAAACCGCCGGAAACTTTATAAGATTCTTTATTGAATTTACCACCGGCATGTAGCACAGTCATTACAACCTCAAGTGCGGATTTTTGTTCTTTTTCGTGCCAGTCAGTAGGGATACCACGACCATTGTCAATAACTGTAACTGAATTATCTTTATTAATAAAAACATCAATCTTGTCGCAATAACCGGCAAGGGCTTCGTCAATGGAATTATCAACAACTTCATAAACCAAATGGTGAAGACCACGCGAACCAACATCACCAATATACATTGCAGGTCTTTTCCTGACCGCTTCCAGTCCTTCCAGAACCTGGATATTGTCCGCTGTGTAACTGTCTTTTTCCATTACTAATTTTTCTGTTTCACTCATTATTTAATCGTTTTTTATAATGTGGCAAATGTATGAAAACCGATCGAGATTACCTACATAAAAATGGTTTAAAAACGACTATTTTATAAACATTTTTCACACCAGACAAACCAAGGTTTTATCATAAATAATGATATCGTTGTCGAGTATTGAAAAGATTGTTAATAATGGAATTTAATCCTGCAAATATTCTACAGGAAATTCATCAAAGAAGAGCATTTTTTATCCTTAAATTCTATCCGTAATACACAAATATTCTAAGTTTTCTAAAGATAAAGACGCAAGGGATAAGGAATTTTAGCGCCGACATTACACCCGACTCCTTTACCTGTTACCTGAATATGCACACTCCAATCAGAGTAAGTCACCTCATCTGATTAAAACGCATACGTAACACCACCCAGAACATTAAATCCATAGGAGGGATAACGATACCACTGCTTATAATTTTCTGCCGCAATATTGTTGAAGTTCAAAAATGCTGAAAGTATTTTAGAATAACGATATTCAAGACCAAGATTAAAATCAGCAGCGCCTTTTAATTTTACAGGTATAACCGTTGGATTCAATCCTTCACTAAAAGTTTTAGCATAAGTACTGCTGTATGCAAACACATCAGCTTTCAGTATAATTTTATCTTTAAGATTATAGGTAAATACAAATTTTACATCCGAGTTCGGTTTATGCCACGCATATTTTTCAGTATGCATCGTGTATTTATTATAATTCAGGATCAACATCGCGTTAAACTTTTCTGATTTCTGATAAGTGATCTCAATGTGCGAATTCAGTATGCTTGCATTATCATAGATCACAAGGAACTTATTCATTAATTTTGATGTGGTATCATTGACAAATAAAGGAAGTTTGTCAATTTTTGATTGAGTAACATTCGCATTAAATGAAAGCTCAGATCCCAAGCAGCCTTTAAAACCGCCTGTAAATTTCATTTCAGTGTGGGTGAATTCAAACCCGGGAAATGCAGTGTTGACAAAAGGATTTTCAGATGAGAAACTTCTCAAGCTATTTCTTTCCATATCATTTGTCAATCTTGCATACAGGATAAAAACATTGTTGTACAAATTGACATCTAATTTCAAATCAGGGAAAGGTTTCACTTTGGTTTCATCGGCGGCTTTGATAAAAACATTGCATCCGATATCAAATTTGAGCACATCATAGCTCGCTGAAAAATGCGGAAGGAGTTTTACAACAGCGCCCCAACTTGTGTCAACACCAGTCCGGTCATTAAAATAATCAACATTGGCAACCAATCCAAGATCCTGTGAATTGATTGATTTTCCAAGGAATTTTACTTTTTTATCTATTGCTGATTTAAATAAAATTTCAGACTCGTCAGCAAGATAAAAATCGGACAGGTTTGAATACCTTAGAAAAAATGAATGGTTAACTTTTGAGGAATCCCTGTAGGTGCTTTTAAAACCAATCTGACCGGCAACATTTGAGAAACGCTGTTTGATACTATCGTTGCTTATCCCGGGGTTTTCTGCCGGGTTGAAACCATAATAATGAACCACGTTCCTGTTGTAATCCACGGAACCTGTCAGAGCATGATTCTTATAAAACTTGCTGGCATAAATAGCTGCTTCATTATCACTGTAACCGGGAAATGCATAGTTCTTTATTTTCCCCGATGAAGAAATATGTCTGAAATAAAACCCGATTGACTGCTCCGTTGAACGCAGGTTATTAAAATAGAATTCACCGTAAGGCGTAGTCTTTGTGCCGAACCCTGCTCTGATATAAGACTTGTAAAATTTCACCAAAGGATCACCACCGATTTTGGCAGCTTTGATAGGCTCAACAGTAAAGGTGGTTTGATACAGTTTCGGATTTATGGTGTAGGTCAACTCCGGCTTTTTAACCACGGTATCATTGATCTTTGGATTTTCATTTTGTTTGAATGCATCATAAAGAATCGGCGTGAAGGGTCCGGTAGTGACGATTGTCATTTTTTGTGATTTGACGGTGCTGCCAAACGCAATGATCAAAAGTCCCAGGATAAAAGCCCTTTTAAGAAAATATGTTGATTGATCTTTATTCATTTATTATCCTCCTTCTTTTTTGTGGGGTCCTCAATTAAAATATTATTTTCCTGATTATCGTTGAGATTGATCTCAATATCTTCCTGTGCTTTCTGAAGTTCTTTGGCTTTCTCATCGGCTGTAATGGCATTTAATTTAGTATGAGCAAGAGTTACCAGGTCTGGAAAAGCGCAATAATCAATAATGCTTTGAAGTGTCGCCTTTGCCTGTGGGACATTTTTTATCCCCACATAAACATCAGCCAAAAGAATAAAACTTTTAGCATACCAGTAGTTGTTATCTGCAACAACCTTCAACAGTTCATTGATCCTGGTTTCTGACGAAGTGTAGTCCTTAAGTTTGTAATCAATGAGTGCCAGATCATACAACGCTTCTGCGCCATTGTCACTTGAGGGGCTTAACTTGTAAACCAGTTCAAACTCTGTTTGAGCAAGGGCATTGCTGTCAATTGCAAGTCCTGCCCTTCCTATGGTCATGTATGCTTCGATGAGCAGGTCGTTTGTTACTTTGTCAGTGTTGATAACTGCGCGGGCTGCCTCAATAGCTTTGGTATTGTTGCCGGTCTTCCAGTAGCAGCGCATGATCATTGTACGGGCATCAAGAATATTTGATTTATAATCTGCCATACTTTCCAGCCTTGTATAGTAAACCGCGGCGCTATCATATCTTTTAAACTTGTAACATATCTCGGCAGCATTGATGATGGCATATTCTGAAAATTTATTATCAGGCTTGCCTGCCACATAAACATAACCTGCCAGGGCTTGTTCAAGACTGTCTTTTTTGTAATCACAATCTGCCTTGTAATAATATGCGTTTGTTATAAAAAATCCGTCAGGAAATTGAGCTATATAGCTTCTGAAACCTTTGACAGCATTGTCGCAAAGACCTTTCATATACTGGTTTTCTGCTGCTGCATAGATCGTAGAGTCTTCTTCAGATTTTGAACCGCCATACTCAATTTTATTCTGCGCGATCCAGGCATAAAATGCAGCAACGCTATCCATTTCAACATAGATATTTTTAATGCTCAGCAAGGCATCCTGCGATGCATCTGAAGCAGGATAATTGCTCACAACTTTTTTGAATGCTTCAACAGCGAGTTGATTCTTGTCGGTGTTGTGATAGATCCAGCCTATTTTCAGCATTGCTTTCTGTGCATACAGTTTCGTAGGATAATCCGTGATTATTTGATTATAGTATTTCATGGCATTCACATTGTCCTCCTGCAAAAGATATGTTCCTGCAAGCTCATAGATCGCATCGTCAGCATAAGCAGTCTTTGGATAAAGCCTCAGCAAATCCTCAAGCGTATTGATCTTTTGCTGGTATTTCCCCTGCGCACCAAGGCACAATCCCTTCTGGAAATGGGCATAATCAGGATCCAGTGAGTTTGCTTTTATTGCCTTGTCATAATATTCAATGGCATTGCTGTATTCTTTTGAAATAAAATAGCAGTCAGCAGTGCGAAGAAAAGCATCTGTTAAAACCTTGGCCGAACTTGTGGTGTTATCTTTTGTGAATTTCCTGAAACTTATCTTGGCTTCTTTATAGTCTTTTTGCTTAAAGTAACAGTAGCCGATATTATAATTTGCAGTTTTATACTCAGGCAAGCCAAAAGCGCCGGGCAGCAGAAGAAATGCATCGTAATAAGTTTTTGCCGAATCAAACTCCGAAAGTCTGTAATATGCTTCGCCTTTCCAGTAATAACATTCCGCTTTGATGGTATTGTCAATAGGCTGTGTGTTGGAAGTGTCGAACATTCCGATTGCATGATCAAGATCTTTATTGTTGAACAATTCAATGGCACGGTAATAGGCTATTTTCTGAAAAGCCTTGTTCAGTTTTTCACTTCTGTTCTTGATTTTTCCCAGCGAAGCAAGAGCATTTTTATAATTTTTTGTTGTCAGAAAAATATCAACAAGATATTCGTTCGCCTCATCAATATTTGCTGAATTGGGGTAGTCTTTGATGTATTTCTGCAAAGAAGTGATAGCTTCATTGTACGGATTAAGCGCCAATTCATAAGCCAGCTTTGAATAGTTAAAAAGAGATTGCTCTTTGATGTCAGGGTAAAACGAAAGCTTATAAGCGGCCATAAAAGAATTCATCGCGAATTTTTTGTTATCCGATTTCAGATAGCAGTCTGCAAGAATAAAGTCGGCATTTTGTGTCAGCGAATCCTGTGTTGTGATGACTTCGCTTAAATTTTCAATAGCGCCGGGATAATCGAAGCCGCTTTTATAATAAGCATAGCCCAGCTCGTAATAATCCTCACGTGTGATCAGGCTTTTTGTTTTGCTTTTATATTTTTCGAGATACTGGATTGAATTTGCATATTGACCCGACTTAAAATAAGACTCTCCCAGTATGCGTGCAATCTCATCGCGGCGGCTTGTAGTTGCTGAATCCAAAAGAGGTTTCGCATACTTTATTACTTCTTCGTAATTGGACTGCAGGTAATAGATCTGCGCAATGTAGTAAGGAACGATGCTCCCGAAATCCTTATCGCCTTCAAGTTTTATGAAACTTTTCAAAGCTGTTTCATAATTTTTCTGAGAGTAATTGATATAGGCGTAATAATAGTTTGCAGGACCGGCATATTTCGAATCAACATCTTTAATTTCGTAAAATTGTTTGCTCGCTTTATCAAGATCTTTCTCCATAAAATAGCAATAACCCAATTTGAAATAATACTCGCTGAGCTGATCACTACTCAGGTCATTGGGATCAACCTTTTCAAGGGTTTTCAATCCATCACTGTATTTTTTTAAACGGTATTGTAATTTCCCCAAATAAAATTCAGCAATTTTTACCCTTGCATTTTCAGGATGGCTGCCAATGAATTTTAGCAGCTCACTTTCTGCATCTTTGTGATACAATTCATAAGCGCAGATAGCAGAATAATATTCAGCATTGATCCTTAACTCCGATTGAACATCATCAACAGCGGCGATGATCTTGTTGAAACTTTCCAGCGCAGGATTATATTTTTCCTTGCTGAAAAGATCCAGTCCTGTCTGATATTCGGCAATGGGATTTTGGTAAACGAGTGTTTTCTGACCCAAAAGCAAATTGGCTGAAAGCACAAATGCAGTTACCATAATGGCGTTTAAAAACTTCTTCATACAGTGGGTAATATTAAAGTTGTAAAGGTTCTTTTCATTTAAAATTCCTCATTCTTTCTTTTAAATTCTCGTATTTTCCTGCAATTGATAAGCCCGCTGACAATAATGAATTTTGAAAAAAGCTAAATTAATAATATTGAAAATTGAAAAAACACAAAAAATAATTAGTTATTCACAATGCATTATTCATAAATAGTATCTATCTTTGCCAAATATTAACAACATTTTCTATTATTCTAAATTTTTATGAAAACAGGTTTAGTGAAGTTTTTTAATGAATCCAAAGGTTTTGGTTTTATTAAAATGGATGAATCCGGAGACGAGATTTTTGTCCACGCATCAGGATTAATTGACAAAATTAAACAGGATGACAAAGTGTCTTTTGATGTTACAGAAGGGAAAAAAGGTCCCAACGCTGTAAACGTTAAAAAGATTTGATCATACAACGTTTAATAAAAAAACCCGCCTCTTTACCAGACGGGTTTTTTTGTTTATCTTTCTTTGATTATGATTATTTCACCCTACTGTTTTAAAAGGTTGTTTTTATTTACCACATAGAAACAATAGGAACATAGGTTTCACATAGTTTATTTTCAAAAAGAAAAATTCACGATTTTCACGTTTGTAAATTTTCTATTATCTCTCTTCTATCTTCTATTTTCTATTTTTCAAAAAAAAAGCAGGCCTGTAAGCCGGATTCTGTGTCCCTGTTTTCACAAGGCTTCCTATCATTTATCTGGCCGCAACATCACTGTTGCGATCTTGCAGTCTACCCCCCGGGAGCGGGCGAGCAGCCCTTTGTTCCATCACTATCCCAATGAAACTGGAACTTCCCGGTATATTTGACCTTGCAACCCATAAGGTTTACCCTCCCGATATGTTACCATATCGCGACGTGAGCTTTTACCTCACATTTTCACCCATTCCCCGTCACTTGCGCAACAGGACGGTTATTTTCTGTGGCACTCTCTGTTCCCTGCACATAATGCAGGGACCTTCCCGTTAGGAAGTATGGCGCTCTTTGTTGTCCGGACTTTCCTCTGCAATTCCAATAAACCCGGAACTGCAGCGATAGAACAGCCTGCTTTTACTTTATTAACTTTAAAACAAGTGCAAAGATAGTAAATTTAGAGGATTACCAGCGGTTTTTCAGTTTTGCAATTATGAAAATATTGACCAATTTTTCAATTCAAACATTCGTGAACATTAAGTTTTTTATCAGGATCAAAACGAGAATCGTTTATCGGATAAAGTCCCATAGGGCAATGTCATTAAGTTAAGAGTATAAAACATAAAACAAGGCTGTTGACAACCCCGCAAGGGGTTAAATATGAATAGTATTAATTTCAATGTCAGCTGCAACCCTGGAAGGGTTGAATACAGATAATGAACAATATTCAACCCCTTCAGGGTTGCCGTTCCCTACAATTTATTTTCTATTCATATTAAATCCTTTCAGGATTTCCCCTGGTCAAACACCTAAAATACCATTGAGTTAATTTGTTTTTCCTTAACTTAATGACATTGCCTAAAGGGACGGTAGTATGGTAGGAGATTATGTAAGTAGAAAATAAAAGTGCCATCCGTAGTCATTATTTATAACGAAATAAAATCAACGAATTGTTTTTGTATCAAACTGTCGTCACTCCGTGACTTTATTTGAACTTGTCAATTTGGCACTACCAAACTGCAGTCACTCCGTGACTTTTCTCCCAAATGTTTTACGAAAAAGTCAGTGAATATTGGCAACATTTACACAAGAAAATTCAATTTGCAAACACTACTTAGTGTCTGCCTGAAAACGCCATATAAAAGAGATTCCTCACCTAAAGAGCGGTTCGGAATGACAGCGTCTTTTGGTTGTAGAGGGGGGAGAGAGCAGGCGGCACTTCCGCCGCCTGCTCTCTCCCCCCCAAAAAACCTGCAGCGGCTGTCATTATGAACGAAGTGAAGAATCTCTCTTGACTTTTCGTGCAAACTCTACTTGACCGGAATATTTTTTTTATCCGTTACCGGGGCGATGTTGGCTTTATTTGCCGGTATTTTTTTACGTATAATAGTGGAATCAATAACCAATGGCTGTTGATTCCGAAGACTTCCTTGTGTTGGTTTATTTGTAACAGCAGGCAAATTCTTTTTTACCGCAACCGAAGTGTCTGAAGAAATCTTAACCTGTGTTGCAGTGTCCGCAGTTTTGTAATTTTTATCACTGCTGCCGGCATTTCCACGGGGGTTGTTCACCAGTATCTGCTTTTTGTCAGACTGCGCCGATGCTATGGCAACTGTGAATAAACTGATCAAAAATCCAATTATTATCTTTTTCATAGGTCACAAATTAAAACTATCTGAAAACAACAATGATCATACTTCCCTGCAACGCCGAAGTGTTGTCACCACCGGTTTCAACTTTGTAAGGACCGTAATCTCTGCCCTGCAATGTGAACACATGTGAACCGGCTGTTGTAATTAATTGATAACCTACCAGGCTGTATTGTGCAAAAGGGATAAGGCCAAAATCAGCATCAACACTATACCTTCCCCATGCTCCGTTTGAAAAATCATTGCCATCAAAGGCTACCCTGTAGTCAACTGTTGTGTAATAGGCATCGGATGTACCATTGCAATCGTTGTCAATCATCAATCCACCGCTTGCCCACACCATTACTTTATCTCCTGCATTCAGTGTGATCGTCTGCGTACAGCCGGTGATATCAGTAAAGAGTGTTGTTGCCAATGCAGGCAGACAAACAGTAGCGGAACTATTGATCGCATAAATATTATTCCCAAGCAATGCGCTTGCCCATGATAAATTTCCGCTTCCATCGTTTTTCAGAACCTGGTCAACCGTGCCCTGTGTGGCCGGAAAGCTGTATGGAACATTATTTACCTTATTAAGATTACCTGTTGAATTAACCTGAAATTGCGAAGTTGTACCCACATTCAATTTAGAAACCGGGCTTGTATTGCCTATACTGACATTTCCTGAACCATCTTCAAACACCGGCGCCGTTGTACATGTAGCCGAAGAGCCATTTGATTTCATCAAATAATTTGTGCTTGCACATCCAACAGGACCAGTTGCACCTGTTGCTCCAACTGCACCTGTTGGTCCCACAGAGCCTGCAATTCCTGCCGCACCTGTTGGTCCAATAGAACCTGCAACTCCTGCTGCACCTGTTGGTCCTGTCGCACCATTACTCCCTGCTGCTCCGGTAGCGCCAGTATTCCCTGTTGCACCGTTAGCGCCGTTAGCGCCGTTAGCGCCTGTTGGTCCCTGAATACCCTGAGCACCCGTTGCACCATCAGCGCCTGAAGGTCCTGTCGGACCAACATTACCCTGGATTCCTGTTGCTCCGTTTGCTCCTGCCGGGCCTGTTGGACCTATCTGTCCTTGTATTCCTGTCGCTCCGTCAGCGCCTGAAGGACCGGTAGGGCCTGTGATTCCTGCAATGCCTGTTGGTCCTGTAGCACCTTGTAATCCTGTTGCACCATTGGTGCCTGCAGGTCCTGTCGGACCTGTAATTCCGTTTGTTCCTGCAGCGCCTGTGGGACCTGCTACTCCTGCAGGACCTGTAGGCCCTGTGCCACCTGTCAATCCCATGATCGGCAACCATTGCGTTCCATCAAAATACCAAAACTGACTCAAATTGGTATCATAGACCAACAGTCCTTTTTGTGCTGCCCCGATGGGTGTTATGTTCAACCTTTGTGTTGTTGTCATTCTCGGTATCAGCACCCCTTTATTACTCGAGGAAACATCGAGGATAGCAAACGGATCCGGCGGGTTGCCATTGTTGTTGATTGACACATTCTGATTCTGCGAGAATGCACTTATGCTAATCATTAAAAACAGAACCAATGCAAGGAAACTTTTTCTGATTTTTTTCATAAAAATATTTTGACTAAAGACTTTTGACTATTGACTAATGACTATTGACTAATGACTATTGACTAATGACTAATGACTAATGACTAATGACTAATGACTATTGACCATTGACTTTATTTCGAAACCACCATTATTACACCTTTTACAGTCTGATCGCCTCCCGACCCCGGTATTGTTGCGATATAGTAATAAGTTCCCGGAGAAACTTTTTTACCATTTACCGTACCGTCCCAGCCATCATTCCCATCCGACAATTGTTCACCCCAACGGTTCACGATCTTCACCTTGTAGCCTTTCAGGAAATAATCGTTGATCCCATCACCGTCGGGAGTAAATGCATTTGGTATCCTTAAATTAAATTCGCTCAAAGCCCACCACGAATAAAAATTATCGTTTGCAATGTCAGTTGCAGTTACAGTTTTATCTGCGGCATTGCAGGCGCCCATCAAACCTATGTCATTCCATTTATGAAGCACATCATTATAACGAATGGCTTTAAGATTCTCTTCTATCATCCCCGGATTGTCGGCCTGGTCAACATCATCTGAGGTGTACTGAAAACTTAATGAGACTTCAGGTTTTACCGTATAGTCAGGCCTGATCTCCCAATACCTGTCAGCAAGATTTTCAGTTTTAAAAGTATCCAGTGAACCGACACCGGTGGGTAAAGGTATATTTAATGAACCGCTGGTGGGATAGGTTGCAAAAACTACCGAGCCTGTTGCAGGACTTGCAGCAGTCAATGTTTGCATTTCAATTTTCAGATCGTCCGACGAAGACATGCCCGAACCAAACGGGACCTTATACGTTCCTATTCCATTGCCGATTTTCCATTCCAGTTCACCCAGACTTCCGGGAAGAGTTTCACTTTTGATATAGCCGCTCAGGTAACTAATAGCCCCTGTTGCATCATTATTGATCCTGATCAAATGTTGATTCAGATCCAAAACCCCGTCAATTGTAAGTATCCCGTTCACTTCGCAATTACTCAGGTTGAGAGTTTTTGTGGAATTTTTTATTTCAAGGTTTTCAAAGAAAAAAGGTGTTGAACCCTGAATATTCTGATTGGCGCCATCAAGAATAACATCGCCATCCGGTACTGATTCAATATTGATAAAAACGTTGCCTGAGGAAGTATTATTCAGGTCGCCATTGATGATCAGTGTTCCGTCAAGGTCAATCTTGCCATCAGTTCCGCTTGTTTGGGTATTTGTAAAATCATGAACATTCACAAAGGCGCCCTGTTCAATGTTTATGTTCATTCCATTATTTACAAAACCCGTTTGTCCTGTAACAGATTGGAAGAATAAAAAAGATATTGGGATAAGGAAGTAATTGATTTTTTTCATAAAAATTCCTTAATAAATTAGTCGGGGTAAAATTACAGTAATTACTTAAGGAAATCAATTTTTGAAAAAATAAATTTTAAACAAAGTTTAAAGTTTAAAGTTCAAGGTTTAAGGTTCACGTAATAACACAAAGGAGCATAGAGGAGCATTTATTGCAGTTCATTTCAATGAACTGAAAAAAGTGAAAAAGGCAATTGACTTTAGTCGCATTTTGAAAGAGATTTTTTTGTTCACAAAACGCTGTCAGGTTGAAAAAACGCTGACAGGTTTTCCTTAATCCCGAAAGGGATTACATGTTTATAGAAAAGGTTTTGTGCGTAGATGTGCGACTCATTTCGGAGTCGTATGTCTCCCCGGGATTCATCTTCTATAAATATGTGAATCCTTCGGATTCATTACCCCAAAAAACAATGATGCTAAAGCGCAGCAGCAGCAGATTTTCTTTTCAGTCTGCTGAAGCAAGACTGCAATAGATGGCAGCGAGCAGCATTTATTTCAGTTCGTTTTAACGAACTGAAAAAGTAAAAAAGGCAATTGACTTTAGTCGCATTTTGAAAGAGATTTTTTTTATTTACAAAACTCTGTCAGGTTGAAAAAACTCTGACAGGTTTTCCTTAATCCCGGAGGGATTGAATGTTTGTAGAAATTAGTTCGCCATGGAATGTGCGACTCCTTTCGGAGTCGTATGTATCGCCATGATTCATCTTCTATAAATATGTGAATCCTTCGGATTCATTGGTCCACTATTGCTCACTAGTCCGGGCCCGACTTATAGTCGGCCCCGGACTAATACAAAACTTTGTCAATTTTCTTCAATTCCACATTTCCCTCAATTTTTCCTTGAACCGAAGCTGACAAACAAGTTTTTGAAAATTTTTTTGAAGAAAGAAAAAAAATAGCACTCCGCAAACAAGCATCAGATCTGAAAAAGAAGAAAAGCAGAAAAAACTGTGACGTAAGATAGCGGTAAGATAGCATTCAAAGCTATTGACAATCATATATTAAAAGAAGTATATTTGTGCAACCGGC